>OLQY01000225.1_pt1 | contig 75080 bp, 66 predicted proteins | sample 1672851 | NCBI WGS metagenome assembly OLQY01 (sample SAMEA3136730, study PRJEB25190) | human gut metagenome
TCAACGAGATGTGCAATTTAAGTTTAGGTCTACGAATGGAAGCTATGCAGGAGGGACTGGCGAAAGGATTAGCAGAAGGTGAATTAAAAAGTACAATTCAGTATGTTAAAAACATGATGAAAAAGATGCCTGAAATGAGCATAGAAGAGGCTATGGATATCTTGGGAGTAGAAGAAAACCTTCGAGAACAAGTGGTGGAAGCAATACAATAATAAGTATATATAAGGTGGCCAACTAGGCTGCCTTTTTATCGGATATTTTGATGCTGTTTGTTTTTCATACATTGTTTCAAATGCTTTGTTATGATATAATCTCGAATGGAAAAAAGAAAAGGGGATTGTATATGCCAGGTAATAATAAACACAACTATCTTATAGAAGTTTTAACAATCATCGTAGGAAACTTAGTGATCGCATTAGGTGTTACGTTCTTCATCTTGCCATCAAATATATTATCAGGAGGAGTAGCTGGGATTTCTGTCGCAATTCAACCGATTTTCCATCTTCCGCCACGCCTTGTGATTAATGGTTTAACAATCGGTTTATATTTTTTAGGTGCATTATTGTTAGGAAAACGCTTTGCGTTAAAGACTATTGTATCTGCAGTAGTTTATCCTATTTTTATCTCAGGCTTAGGAATTTTATTCCCAGATGCATTTGTGACAAGTAATCCTTTATTAGCTTCTATTTATGCCGGAATCTGTACAGGAACAGGTATAGGACTAGTTTATCGAGTAGGAGGAAGTACAGGAGGAATGGATATTCCACCACTTATCATCAATAAATTTACAAATATACCCCTACCGGTTTTAGTTATGTGTATAGATGGTGCTACTGTTTTACTAGGTGCTAGTACCTATGGTATTGAAGCTGCTATGATTGGTTTAGTTTCTGTATGGGTATGTGGACAAGTCATCAATAAAGTCATGACTATGGGTATTCATGAAGCTAAGAATGTTATGATTATAACAGATGATTATGAAAAGATGATGCAAACGATTTATCAGAAAGTAAATCGAGGCGCAACTCTATTATATGCTCAAGGCGGTTATACAAAAGAAGAAAAACCAGTAATTATGACCGTTGTGCCACAGAAACAATTTCCCGTTTTAAATAAAGTTATTCAAGAAGTAGATCCAGGAGCATTTGTGATCATCAGTGATGTGAATGAAGTGCAGGGAGAAGGGTTTACGTATAAAGAACAGATATGATCTTGTACAATGTACAGGATTTTTTTATCACATTAAATTGTAAGAAATTTACATTATCCATTGGATGTTATCCTAGGTGAAGTATGTTATAATGTTAGAAAAGAAGAAAGGAGTGGTGTGATGATCCTTTTGAAAAATGTATCAAAATCTTATCGAAACGGAGTACATGCATTAAGGGATATTAACCTTGAAATAAATGAAGGTGAATTTGTATATATTATTGGGCCAACTGGCTGTGGGAAATCAACATTAATAAAACTTCTTGATGGAGAAGAAATTCCGGATCAGGGAGAAGTAATCGTGGCGAATACCAATGTAGGTAAACTTCGTCATTCTAAAGTTCCTTTCTATCGTCGAAATATCGGTGTTGTTTTTCAGGATTTTAGATTACTTCCTAAAATGACTGTATTTGAAAATATTGCGTTTGCTTTGGAAATACTGGCTCTTGATAAAGTGACAATTAGGAGAAGAGTTCGTGAGATATTAGAACTCGTTGATCTTCAGGATAAGGCAAAAGCTTTTCCTAATCAGTTATCAGGAGGTCAGCAACAGCGAGCAACTATTGCGCGTGCAATAGCAAACCATCCGAAAGTTTTGATTGCGGATGAACCTACGGGGAATTTAGATCCAGAAAAATCAAAAGAAATTATTGAATTATTAGAAAAAATCAACAAAGTGGAAGGAACCACAATTCTGATGGTTACCCATGATTCCACTTTAGTAAATACTTATAAAAAACGTACCATCGCTTTAGAAGATGGATTTATCATAGCGGATATTGCGAAAGGCGGATACATACATCATGAGTAATTTTTTTGAAAGCATTCCTAAGCATTTCACGAATGCGATAAAAAATCTTGCACGTCATTTAGCTATGACGATATCCAGTATTTCAGCTGTATCAGTCACATTGTTTTTAATGACATTATTTCTTATATTAGCGACTAATGTTGATAGTTTTGCGAATCATGTAGAATCTAGTTTAAAAATACATGTATCAATAGACTCATTAGCAGATGACAAACAGATTGAAGATATGCAGGAAGAAATTGAAAAGATGCAAGGTGTAAAATCAGTAGAATTTTCCAGTAAGGAAGAAGAATTAAACATTTTGATTGAAGAGAGCGGTTCAGTTTTTGAACGCTACAGGGATAACAATCCTATGCCTGATACTTTTGTGGTAGAGGTGGAAAATGCGAATGAGATACCTAATGTAACTAAAAAGTTAAATGAAATAGAAGGTATTGAAAATGCACAATATGGAGGAAGCGGCATCAGGGATATGATTTCTATCTTTGAAACAATTCGTTATGGCGGTGCAGTCTTTATCCTTGCATTAGCAGTGTTAGCGGTTTTTTTAATTACAAATACAATTAAAATGACGATTTATACACGTAAAACAGAAATCTCAATTATGCGTAATGTAGGAGCAGGTAATTGGTATATAAAAGCTCCATTTATGTTTGAAGGAATGGTAATTGGCTTTATCGGGGCAATTATTCCTTCCTTACTGACAATTGTTGGCTATCAATTATTATATAATGCATTGAATGGTCAGCTTGTCAGCAACATGTTTGTATTAAAAGGACCATATCCATTTACGATGCAAATCACCGCAATTTTAATTGTAAGTGGTATGGTTGTAGGTGTTTTAGGCAGTTTATTTGCGACAACGAAGTATTTGAGGTGGCGTCGATGAAAAGAATAAAGAAAATCAGTTTATGTTTAATAGCCCTATGTTCTGTTGGTTTCATGCAGTTGGATTCATCTTTTTTACATGCGACAAATTTTGAAGGAAATGAAGATGCGTGGCTGACTCGCTGCAGCTATGGACAGGAAACAGAGGCACAGGCACAACAATGTAGAGAGTTTAAGGAATATTATGCTGGATTAAGTGATTCTTTAGAGGAACAGGCTTCTTCATTGGATAAAAGAATTGCGAAGATTCAAGGTGATATTGATGATATCACTGTAGCTATGAAAGATTTGGATAGTCTTATTGATAAGCTAGAGAAAAATATTGATTTAAATGAAGCAAATATACGCACCATTCAAAAAGAAATCACTTCATTAAATAAGAAAATTGAACAGAAACAGAAAGACATCGATGAAAGAAATGAACTGATTGTTGGTCGTATGTTAGATGAACAGGCGAACAATGGTACAAATATGGAAGTCGATGTACTTATGGGTTCAAAAGATTTGGTTGATATGATACGTAAAATGGAAGGCTTTCGTCGTATAACGGAAAGTGACCAGACGGAAATTGAAAAGTTAATGGAAGATAAGAAGGAATTAAATCTTCAGAAAAGTGAACAGACTCGTTTAAAAGAAGATGCCGAAGAAAAGAAGGTAGAGAATGAGAAAAATAAAAAAGAAGCAGAAGATGCGAAAGCACAACAAAATAAATTATTAAAAGAATATCGTAAAAAAGAAGCAGATCTGATTGAACAAATGCGTTCCGTAGAAGTTGATATTGCGACAATTCAAAATAATATCATTAATATAAATACTTCTGCAGCTAACAATATAGATTTCAGCGGTAATGGATTTCTTATGAATCCGGTACCTGGTGGGAGTATGTCTGCAGGAACATGGTATTATCCTGGTGGAGGAGTTCACTTAGGTATGGATATGGCAGCGCCTATAGGTACACAATTAGTAGCACCAGCAGATGGAATCATTTTATATGCGAATAACCCAGCACCAACAAATGGCGGTTATTTAGGAAACTGGACAGGGTATCCAGCTGGTGCAGGAAATAGTATTCTATTACTGACTCAGGTAGATGGCATAACTTATGCGATAAGCTTCGCTCATCTATCCCAAGAAGGATTTGCGGTTTCCGCAGGAAATCAGGTTAAAAAAGGACAGGTTCTAGCATTGACAGGAAATAGCGGAAACAGTTCCGGACCACATTGTCATATCGAAGTTATTAATTTAGGTAAAATGAGTGTGGCTAGTGCTATTTCTCAATTCCGTTCAACAGCGGATTTTGCTTATGGTACAGGCTGGGGTTCTTCTGCCTTAAGTAAGACATGTAGCGCAAGCGGTCCACCATGCCGAGAAAGACCTGAGACTATATTTGGATAATTACCAAGTAGAGTAAAGCTAGACGAGGAGTGAATATATGATAAGATTGGAAAATGTATCAAAAGAATATAAAAATGGGGTACATGCATTAAGAGATATCAATTTATCTATTGAAAATGGAGAATTTGTATATATCATAGGACCAACAGGTTCAGGTAAATCAACATTAATTAAGCTATTAGATGGCGAAGAAATACCAAATAGCGGAACCGTAATGGTAGAAGATATCAACGTAGGAAAGCTTCGTCATTCAAAAGTTCCTGTTTATCGTAGAAATATCGGTGTTGTATTCCAGGATTTCCGTTTATTGCCAAGATTAACTGTCTTCGAAAATATTGCCTTTGCGTTAGAAGTAATTGGAATGAAGAAAGTAGATATTCGACGTCGAGTTCGAGAAGTTTTAGAGTTAGTCTCTTTGGAAGATAAAGCTAAAGCATTTCCTAATGAGCTATCTGGAGGTCAGCAGCAACGTGCTGCCATTGGTCGTGCCATTGCTAATCATCCAAAAGTACTGATTGCGGATGAACCAACAGGAAATCTAGATCCTGAAAAATCAGCGGAAATCATGGAACTGCTGGAGAAAATCAATAAAGTAGAAAATACAACAGTTTTAATGGTTACACATGATTCTAATCTTGTGGATCAATATAAAAAACGTACGATCTGTTTAGAAGAAGGCTATATTGTTGCGGATATTATGAAGGGAGGCTATTTGAAACATGATTAAGTTTTTCAAAGCGTTCCCTAAGTTTGTGAAAACGGCCTTTCTAAATATCTTTCGTCATATTGCAATGTCAATATCCGCAATGAGTGCAGTTACGATTACATTGATTCTATTTTCATCATTTCTGATGATTGCGGGAAATGTATCATTGTTTACTAATACCATTGAAGATGATTTACGAATTCATGTTGTTTTAGATAAAAATATTGATACGAAAAAAGAAATTGATAAGGTAGAAAGTGAATTGAAGAAAATCAGTGGGGTATCCAAGGTAGAGTTTTCAGATAAAGATGCTGAATTAGAGCTTTATATTAAGGAAAAAGGCGAAGAATTTGAAATGTATCGTGGAGAAGATAACCCATTAACACATGCGTTCTTTGTTTCTGTAAAAGATGCTGATCAGATTGAATCCATTAATGCGAAAGTAGAAGATATAGCAGGGGTTAGACAATCCGTTTATGGCGGAAGCAGTGTATCACAGCTGATTTCTATTTTGAATGCGATTCGTTCCGGCGGTTTAGTGTTTGTGGTTTTATTGATGGCATTAGCATTATTCTTAATTTCTAATTCTATCAAGCTTACGATTTATGCTAGAAATACTGAGATTTCCATTATGCGAAATGTTGGGGCAGCTAACTGGTATATCAAAGTTCCATTTATGATAGAGGGAATGATGATTGGTTTCTTTGGCGCAATAATCCCTTGTATATTTACATACTTTGGCTATGAATACTTATACGGTTTATTAAATGGTCATTTAGTATCTGCTGTATTTAACTTACAGCCTGTTATGCCATTCACATTACAGATTGGCGCAATCTTAATTGGGAGCGGCATGCTTGTAGGTTTGATAGGAAGCTTCTTCTCTACTACTCGTTATCTACATTGGAAACGATAAAATATATATACATATAAAGAAGTGGGAAAACTATAAAGGTTTTTCTGCTTTTCTTTTACCTTGTGCAATGAATGTGAATTTTACTTGAAAATTAAGGTTAATAAGGAATACCTTTTTATGGAAACATTTCCTTGAAGAGTAAAGTATGATATGATAATAGGCGTATAATCTTAAATAGACAAGAGGTGTGTTTAATGGCAGATAAAAAAGTTGTAAGATATAAATTAGTGAGACATAAATGGCCAGATGAGATAGAAGCAGAAAAGAAAAGAAGAAGAAAGCGCATTGGAATTGTGTTAGCTTGTATCTTATGCTTTATGGGCGGTTTTTTATTAAATGTAACAATTCACCAGACTTCTGATGCGTCTTCTTTAGAATTCCAAAAATTTGAGGAAATTTACAAGATCATGAAGAATAATTTTTACTTTGGAAAAGATGAAGATAATTTTAGTGAGACTTTATTAAATGGCGCAATCAATGGAATGGTAGAAGCTGGGGGAGATGTCCATACGATGTATTTGGACAACGAACAGACACAAAGTTTTACAAGTTCCATTGAAGGAAGTTTTGTTGGTATTGGAGTACGCTATTATAGTGTAGATGATTCAACATTTTTAGTAGATAGTGTAGTGAACAATTCACCTGCAGAAGAAGCTGGGATTCTGGCAGGAGATCAGCTTTATGCGATTGATGGCACAGTTTGTGAAAATATGTCAACGAATGATGTGCAGAATCTAATCGTTAATTCAAAGAGTGATACGATTTCTATTGAAATTATAAGAGAAGGAAAACATCAGACAGTAAAAGTAGAAAAACGTACTGTACAGGATTCAGTCTTTAGCGAAATCAAAGGTGATATTGCGATTTTAGAACTAGATAGCTTTGCGGAAACTAGCGGTGAAGATATTAAGTCACATCTAGATAGTTTTCAAGATGCGAAATGTTCAAGTTTAATCGTTGATTTACGTGATAATAGTGGAGGCTATTTGAAATCCGTACAACAGATTGCAAGTTATCTGTTACCACAGGATACCGTAATCTTTAAAGAAGAAGCCAAGGATGGAACTCAAGAAGACTTTAAAACACTAGAAGGGTATAAACAATATACTTTTGATAAAGTTGTTGTTTTAGTAAACAATAATACAGCTAGTGCTGCAGAGGTGCTTACCGCAGCTTTACAGGAGCATTTAGATGCGACAGTAGTGGGTGTCACAACTTATGGAAAAGGAACAGTACAGGTACCTTTAACATTTAAGGATGGTACGATGTTTAAGTATACAACTGCTGAATGGCTTACACCAAGTGGAAAGAAAATCAATAAAAAAGGTATTACTCCAGATGTAGAAGTTAAATTAGATGATGCTTTCTATACGAGTGCACCAATCATGGAAGAAGACGAAGTGTATAAACCAGATACTGTAAATAAAGCAGCATTAAGCGTACAGACATATTTGAAGTTTTTAGGTTATCCAGTAGATCGCTGTGATGAATATTTCTCAGTCGCATCAAGCGATGCTTTAAAACAATATCAGGAAGATAAAGGATTAGAAGCAACTGGAAATATTGACGCAAAAACAATGTCTTCTTTACTTTCCAGCTGTGCTGTGAAATGGCATACTGATGAGGAAAAATTAGATTTACAGATGAATAAAGCTATGGAATTAGCACAATAAATATCAAATATAAACATGGAGGTGATGTAACGAATGGAAGATAAGCTATTCGAGTTAGTATCGAAATACAAACCGCAAGGGGATCAGCCAAAAGCCATTGAAGAGTTGGTAAATGGCATTAAAGAGGGAAAGAAACAACAGGTCTTATTAGGGGCAACAGGTACAGGTAAGACCTTTACGATATCAAATGTAATTGCACAAGTGAATAAACCTACGCTTGTATTTGCGCACAATAAGACATTGGCAGGGCAGCTGTATTCTGAGTTTAAAGAGTTTTTTCCTAATAACCGAGTTGAGTATTTTGTGTCAAACTTCGATTATTATCAGCCAGAAGCTTATATCCCAAGCAGTGATACTTATATAGATAAGAATGCGACAACAAATATTGAATTAGACATGCTACGTATGGCCGCAGTTAATTCAATTTTAGAAAGAAGAGATACGATCATCATTGCGTCAGTTGCGTGTATTTATGGTGCCAGCAACCCCGAACAATATCGTGACATGTTCTTTTCTATTCGTGTTGGTGATATCATTGATCGTAAAGAATTGATGGGAAAACTAGTCGCAAGACAGTATACAAGAAATGATATGGATCTTGTACGTGGGACATTCCGTGTAAGAGGAGACGTTATAGAGGTTGCCTTAGGGCACACAGATGCTTATATTTTAAGAATTGAAATGTTTGATGATGAAATTGAACGTATCTGTGAGGTTGACCCGATTACCGGAAAAACACTAAATGCATATACCGTATATGTTGTATATCCAGCAAGTGGATATGCGACAAAGCAGGAAATTATTAATCGTGCAGCAGATACGATAGAAGAAGAATTGAAAGATCGAGTACAGGTATTAGAACAAGAAGGTAAACTATTAGAGAAACAGCGTTTAGAACAGCGTACATTGTATGATGTAGAGGCATTACGTGAATTTGGTGTATGCCCTGGTATCGAAAACTATTCCCGTCATATTGATGGGCGTAAACCAGGAGAACGGCCTTATACATTGTTTGATTATTTTCCTGATGACTTCTTATTAGTAGTAGATGAATCCCATGTTTCCTTACCACAGATCCGTGGTATGTATAATGGAGATAGAGCACGTAAAGAAACCTTGGTGAATTATGGATTCCGTCTTCCATCTGCTTTAGATAATCGTCCTATGCGATTTGAAGAGTTTGAAAAAATGGTAAATCAGGCTATCTATGTATCCGCAACACCAGGTAATTATGAGCTAAAACAAACCAATGGTGAAATCATTGAACAGATTATTCGACCTACAGGATTATTAGATCCGGAAGTATTTGTCAGACCTACACAAGGGCAAATTGATGATTTAGTTGGCGAAATTCGATCAAGAATTGCGAAAAATGAGCGTACTTTAATTACTACTTTGACAGTACGTATGGCAGAAGATTTAACAAGTTATCTAAAAGGAATGGATTTCAAGGTAGCTTGGCTGCATCATGAAGTTAAAACAATTGAAAGAACAGAAATTATAAGAGATTTACGTAGAGGTAAATATGACGTGTTAATTGGAATTAACTTACTTCGTGAAGGATTGGATATACCAGAAGTCTCTTTAATCGCCATTTTAGATGCGGATAAAGAAGGTTTCTTAAGAAGTGAGCGTTCCTTGATACAGATTATAGGACGTGCTGCCCGTAATGCGCATGGACAGGTTATCATGTATGCGGATAAGATAACGGATTCTATGGATAAAGCATTAAAAGAAACTGCTCGTCGTAGAGAGATACAGATTGCTTATAATAAGGAACATGGTATTACGCCAAAAACAATTATTAAACCGATTCATGAAGTAGTTCGCAGTAAAGAAACACAGGAAATGACCGCGAAATACATTGATAAAAAAGCTAAAGTTACTAAGAAAGATAAAGAGAAACTGTTGGCAAATCTGGAAAAAGAAATGAAAGAAGCCGCAAAGGTTTTAGATTTCGAACGTGCTGCAGAATTACGCGATATTTTATTAGAACTTAGAAATTCCTAAGAATAGGAGGAAGCTTATGTTACTGGAGAAAAATAAAAAGATTAATCGTTTAACTTTAAAACATGTATTATTTATTATTACATATACGATTGCGATTATTTGGGTTATGTTGCATCTAAATCAGGTATTAGACTTGGTTTCTATGATTATAAACATGCTGAAGCCATTTATTTATGGATTGGTTATGGCATTTGTATTTAATATTCCTATGAAATTCTTTTCACGTAAATTGCCGGATTCACTTGGGAAGTGGAAGAAAGCAGTCGCATCTATTTGTTCGCTATTATTAATCATTGGAATTATCACATTTGTTGTGGCAATCGTATTGCCTCAGATCATAGATAATATTGCGACATTAGCTAATTCATTACCTGGATATTTTGCAGATTTACAGACATTAATTAATCGTATGATAGAAAATAAGGAGATTCCAGCAGAACTGCTGCAGCAGATTGATGCTTATTCAGCTCAGTTGCAGGAAACCGTATTGAATGTCTTGAAAAATGGGCTGCCTCATCTTATTACTATGGCAAGCGGATTTGCGAATAGTATTGCGAATGTGTTTATGGCACTTGTTATTGCGGTTTATTTTACAGTTTCAAAAGATAAATTATTGAGACAATGTCATCGTTTTCTCTATGCTTTTACATCTCCTAGAGTACATCAAACTTTAGTTAAAGTAGCACATCTTACAAACGCAACATTTTCAGCTTTCATTACTGGACAATTGTTAGAAGCTGTAATCATTGGTGTGTTATGTTACATAGGCTGTCTAATCTTTAATTTCCCATATGCGCCAATTCTAGGTGTTATCATTGGCTGTACGAATATCATACCAATATTCGGAGCTATTTTTGGAACAGTTATATGTGCATTGTTGGTGGCTTTTGTCAATCCTTTACAGGGAGTATTCTTTGTGATATTTGGAATCTGTCTTCAGCAGTTTGAATCTAATTTAATATATCCTCGTGTTGTGGGTAACAGTGTTGGTTTATCTGGTCTATGGGTATTGTTTGCGATCACTGTTGGAGGAGGCTTATTTGGCTTTGTGGGAATGTTACTGGGACTTCCGGCATTCTCAGTCTTATATTCTTTACTTCGTGAGGAAATGAATCGAAGAGTTGAAATAAAGAATAAGAAAAAAGAAGAAAGTATAATTTCTGATTTGGAGGAAGTATGAAAATCATAGTATCACCAACAAAACAAATGAAGGTAAGTGAACATAAAGGAGAACAGTTACCTTACTATGCAGATGTCAGTAAAGAGATTCTAGCTGCTTTACAAGCATTATCAGTAGAAGAATTATGTAAGCTTATGCATATTAAAGAATCTATTGCGTTAGAAAATCAGCAGCGTTATCAGGATATTGATTTTTCAATTCATGCAAGTGCGGCTATATATACCTATCAGGGATTACAGTTTAAACATATGCAGATTGATGAACTATCATTAGAAGATATGGAGTATGTGAAAGAACATCTTCGTATTCTATCTGCTTTTTATGGAATTGTGCGTCCTATGGATAGCATACAGCCATATCGCTTAGAAATGCAAAGTCGTTTGGCGATTCAAGATGCGAAAGATGTTTATGGATTTTGGAAGGATCGTTTAGCAAAACGCCTATTAGAAGAAGATGAAGAAAAATGGATTATTAATCTTGCGAGTAAAGAATATGCGAAAGCCGTATTACCTTACCTAGATAAAGGAAAAGTCACAACAATTACTTTTTATGTAGATAAAGATGGAAAGCTGAAAACAGAGTCTACTCAAGTAAAAATGGCAAGAGGAAGATTTGTACAATGGATGGCGAAAAATAAAGTTTCATCAATACAGGAATTAAAGATGTTTCAAGAAGATGGATATCATCTACATCAGGATTTATCAACTGATGAAGAATTGATTTTTGTGAAAAAGAAAGAGCGATGAGTTATGAAAATATTAGTTACAGGTTTTGATCCGTTTGGAGAAGATTCTATGAATCCAGCACTTGAGGCAGTTCAGGCACTTCCTGAACAGATAGCTGGTGCTGATATTATTAAACTGGAAATTCCAACAGCAGCTTATGATTCTTTAGATAAAATCGAAAAGGCTATTCAGCAATATGATCCTGAAATGATTTTATCTGTGGGATTAGCAGGAGGAACGAGTGAATTACGTATTGAGCGCATTGGCATTAATGTAAACGATTTTCGTATTAAGGATAATGCAGGGAATCAATATATTGATGAGCCAATTTTTAAAGATGGAGAGAATGCTTATTTCTCTAATCTGCCGATTAAAACAATGATATCTGCTATTCGAAATGCCAATATTCCAGCTATAATTTCCAATAGTGCAGGAACTTATGTATGTAATCATGTTCTTTATGGAGTACGTTATTTAATTGAACATAAATATCCAGGAAAGAAAAGTGGTTTTATCCATGTACCTTATCTGCCATGTCAGACTATCAATAAATCAAATACTCCAAGCATGTCACTTGATGTAATCGTACAAGGGCTAGTTTGTGCGATCAAGGCAATGGTTTTACATGATACGGATATGAAACAAGAAGAAGGCTCTATATGGTAAAAAGAAGATATGTGGTTAGCAGCTGCTTATTAGGGCATAATTGTAAGTATAGCGGTGAAAATAATCGTAATGAAAAGTTAATCAACTTTTTAAAAAATCAGGAAGTTTTATGTGTCTGTCCGGAAGTCTTAGGCGGTTTGCCAATACCAAGAGCATCAAGTGAAATTCGCGGTGATAAAGTCATCAATACGAATGGTGAAGATGTGAGTAAACAGTTTTATGCGGGGGCCTTAAAAGCATTACAGAAGACTTTAGAATTTCAGCCTGATCTTGCGATTCTTCAGCCGCGTAGTCCAAGCTGTGGAAAAGGTTTTGTCTATGATGGAACCTTTACAAAACGATTAGTTCCAGGCAATGGAGTGTTTGTGAAGATGCTTCTAGAGGCTGGAATTGAGGTAAAAACCTGTGAAGAGTTTAGCAAAGAACTAGATATGCAGGAACAAAATGCTTAGAAAGTAAAGAAAATTAAAAAAAATTGCAAATTTCTTTAAAAAAAGCGAATTTAAGATTGTAAGTGGTATCAAAATGGTTTAAAATAGGTAGTGTAAAAAAGTTTTTATTAGGAGGAATATAAAATGAAACAAATCACTGTATCTGTAATTGACCCAGTTGGATTACACGCACGTCCAGCAACAGTTGCTGTAAACGCTGCTAGTAAATTCAAATGTGAAGTAAATGTATCTTTCAAAGGACGTGAAGTAAACATGAAATCAATCATGGGTGTTATGTCTTTAGGAATCCCTACTCAGTCTGAAATTACTATTACATGTAATGGTGATGATGAAGATGCTGCAATCGCTGCTATCGAAGAAGTATTGCGTGCACAGAAAATTATTGGGTAAAAAATGATACAAAGAAAGATGGATTTTTGCCATCTTTTTTTCTAGTATAAAAATATAAGAAAAGGCTTTCATTTTTACGTAAAAAATAATGGAAATATGGTATAATGAATTCAGAAATAATTAGAAAGGAAGATAGATTTATGGTTAATGAACTTTACGAAAAATGGCTCCATCACCCTAATCTGGATCCATCTTATAAAAGTGTTTTAGAAAAGATGAGTGATGAAGAAAAGAATGATGCATTCTATACAACGATTGAGTTTGGTACAGCAGGAATGAGGGGATTGTTAGGCCCAGGAACCAATCGTATCAATCTACATACAATTCGAAAAGCTAATGTAGGATTTGCACAGTATATTTGTGCTCATGGAGAAGATGCAATGAATCGAGGCGTTGCGATTGGATATGATAACCGTCATATGTCTAAAGAATTCGCAATGGATTCTGCGAAAGTATTGGCAACTTTCAACATCAAATCTTATGTATTTGAAAGCTTACGTCCAACTCCGGAATTAAGCTTTGCGGTTCGTCATTTCAACTGCTTTGGTGGTATTATGGTCACTGCATCTCATAACCCAAAAGAATACAATGGTTATAAACTATATGATGAAAAAGGCTGTCAGTTAGTACCGGCATTAGCACAACAGGTAATTGATCGTGTAAATGCAGTAGAAGATGAACTAGCTATCAAGGCAGAGCCAACAAAAGAACAGGAAGCATTAATTACTATTATTGGAAAAGATGTGGATGAAGAATACTATAAAAATGTATTAAGCATTCAGTTAAATCCAGATATTAATAAAGATGATGTGAAGATTATCTTTACTCCAGAACATGGAACTGCCAATATTCCAGTAAAAGAAGTATATACACGTGCAGGATATCATTTTGTTGCGGTAGAGGAACAATGTACACCTGATCCTGATTTCTCAAATACACCTACACCAAATCCAGAAGAAGCAGGAAGTTATGAACTAGCAATAGAATATGCAAAACGTGAAGATGCAGATATCATTCTAGTTTGTGACCCAGATGCTGACCGTATGGGTGTTGGAGTAAAACATGAAGGGGAATATAAATTATTAACTGGAAACCAGAGTGGAGCTGTTTTAATTGAATATATTTTCTCACAGCTAAAAGCACAAGGTAAAATGCCAGAGCACCCAGTTATGTTTAATACGGTAGTAACTAGTGATTTAGGCGAAAAGATTGCGACAAAATATGGCGTAGAAACTGAAAAAACATTAACTGGATTCAAATTTATCGGTGAAAAAGTTGCGAAGTATGAAATCACAAATGAAAAACAGTATGTATTCGGCTATGAAGAAAGCTATGGTTCTTTGATCAAACCATTTGTTCGTGATAAAGATGCTCCTCAGGCTTGTCTAATGCTTGCGGAAGCTGCCTGCTACTACAAGGCACAGGGCAAAACATTAGTAGATGTACTATATGATTTGTATGCTGAATTAGGATACTATGAAGAAAGCCAGACTTCTTTAAAATTAGAAGGACAGGCTGGAGCTCAGCGTATCCAGGAAATCTTAGCTACATTACGTAAAGCAACAGTAGAAACCATCAACAATGTTCCTGTAATCCGTTTTGAGGATTATAAAGAATGTAAGATTGTGGAAAATGGTAAAGTAGAAGAATTAACAGGATTTACTAAATCAGATGTATTGAAATATTATCTGGAAGACGGAAGTTGGATCGCAATTCGTCCAAGTGGAACTGAACCAAAATGTAAATTCTACTATTGTGTAAAAGGAACATCTTTAGAAGATGCTCATGAAAAAACATTAGCTTATCAAAAAGCAATGGCTGAAATGATTCAATAAATAAAAGAAAGACTTATTTTAGGATCTGATTCCTAGAATAAGTCTTTTGTCGTATTATCGATACGCTCTTAATAACCGATTACGCAGTTGAAGAAGTGCTGCGATAATTATAAAATAGAAAAATACTGCCATGGTTATCCCTCCTTTTGTTATATTAAGCTAACTTTTATATTTATACTATAAGAAATATATCAGTAGATGTCAAGTAGTTTGATATGCAAAGAAATGTAACCTATTACAAATAATTTAGAAATATATTAAAAACTATATGCTTTATGTTAGAAATAGAGTAAAATATAGGTAGTTATTTGTAGGGAGGCTTACATATGAAAAATAAAATAATTGATCAATATTATCAAGGATATGCCTTAAATGCTTATGAATATTTCGGAGCTCATTTATGTGAAGAGCGTGGAAAAAAAGGAGTTCGTTTTACGGTATATGCCCCTCATGCCCAAAGTATTCAAGTTATAGGTTCCTTTAATGATTGGAGCTGTAAAGGTCATATGATGCGTCGTAAAGATGATAAAGGTGTCTGGTCTTTATTTATTGCGGGCGTTCAAGAAGGGGATATGTACAAATATCGTATAACACAGGCAACAGGAAGAGTAGTGGATAAAATGGATCCATATGCTTTTTATTCTGAGCTAAGACCAAATACCGCAAGTATTGTTGCAGATTTGAGTTATTCTAAATGGAGCGATCAGAAATGGATGAGCAAACGTACGAAAAATTTTGATGAACCAGTAAATATCTATGAAGTACATATTGGTTCATGGAAGAAAAAAGAAGGACAGGAATGGGTAAATTATAAAGAAATCGCAAAAGAATTAATTGCCTATGTGAAAGAAAATCATTTTACTCATATTGAATTAATGCCTTTAAATGAATATCCATTTGATGGTTCATGGGGTTATCAGTGCAGTGGCTATTTCAGTGCGACAAGCCGCTATGGAAGTGTACATGACTTGATGTATTTTATAAATGCATGTCACCGTGCTAATATTGGGGTTATCATGGATTTTGTGCCTGTACACTTTGTACGTGATGATTTCTCATTATCTTATTTTGATGGAACACCGCTTTATGAATATGAAAAAGCATGTGATGCGGATTCTCAATGGGGAACAGCGAACTTTAACCTATGGCGTGAAGAAGTGCGTAGCTTCTTAATGTCTGCGGCAGCTTTCTGGATTGATAAATATCATGTAGATGGTTTACGAATGGATGCCATCAGTAATATCATTCATTGGCATGGGAATAAAGATCTTGGGGAAAATGAAGGGGCATTATATTTCATTAAAAGAATGAATTATCATCTTTCTCAGAAATACCCTGGTGTCATGTTGATTGCGGAAGATTCTAGTGACTTTGCGAATGTCACAAAACCTACAACAGATGGTGGATTAGGATTTGATTATAAATGGGATTTAGGATGGATGAATGATACTTTGAAGTATCTGGAAAAAGATCCTGTTTATCGTAAATGGCATCATAATAATATTACATTCTCTATGGCATACTTTTATTCAGAAAGATTTATGGTGGAATTCTCTCATGATGAAGTAGTCCATGGAAAGAAAACGATTGTGGACAAAATTTGGGGAACATATGAACAGAAATTCTCACAATTACGAACATTATATTTATATATGTTTACACATCCTGGCAAGAAGTTAAACTTTATGGGAAATGAATTAGCACATTTCAGAGAATGGGATGAAACAAAACAATGTGATTGGGATTTATTAAAATATCCTATGCATGATGCATTTCATAAATATTTCGTAAAATTAGGAGAATTATATGGTAAAATTCCTGCTTTACATGAAAGGGAATATGATTGGAATACATTCCAATGGATTGATGCGGATAATGCGAATGAGAATTTATTTAGCTACATTAGAAAATTAGATAATACCTATTATGTAGTTATTCTGAATTTCTCACCAAATACTTATGCAAAACATCCATTTGGTGTATTGGAAAATGGAACGTATCATGAAATATTAAATACGGAACAAGATGTCTGGGGTGGAACGATTACAAGCTTAACGAAAGTAAAAGCTAAGAAAGATGAATGTAATCATATGCCATATCGCATTGAAGTAGATGTCCCAGCATTTGGCGGTATAATGCTAGAATTGAAGAAACGTAAGAAAACAGCGAAAAAATAAAGTATAGTTATCAAAGGCTTTCATTATTAAGAATGGAAGCTTTTAATTTAGCCAAAATAATAGCGGTGAGCTATAATGAGAAAAAAAATAAATAAGAGGAAGCTGATGAAAATAGGTGTAGCTTCATGTTTACTTATTTTTACATTGACTATGCTGTTTATATTTACAGAAGATGACTATAAAGCAGAAACAATATATATTAATGAAGAGTTATTAATTTTAAATATAGAGGAAAGCAATGATGTTAAAAAAGAAGCGAATATTTCATTTTTAGTAGATTTAGAAAAAGTAAAGAATATAAAAAACTTAATGATTGTGGCACATCCTGATGATGAGACTTTTTGGGCAGGTGATTTTATATCAAAAGAAAAAAGTCTTGTATTATGTTTAACTAATGGAGGAAATGCTGTACGAAAGAAAGAGTTTTTAGATATTATGAGGGAAACAAACAATTATGGAATTATATTAGAATATCCAGATAATCCTAATCAGATAAAAGACAATTGGAGTGAGGTAAAAGATTCAATTTATAATGATTTACATTATTTAGTGAATCTTAAGTCTTGGGACAAGGTTATTACACATAATCCAGAGGGAGAGTATGGTCATCTTCAGCATAAATTCACTAGTATGATAGTAACAAACATATGTGTAGAAGCTAAGAAATTAGATAATTTATACTATTTTGAAAAATATATGACTAGAGAAAAAGTGAAAGAGGAAATAGTATTATTAACAGAAAAAGAGATAGCAGAAAAGAGTAGACTTATGCAGATGTATTCTTCACAAGATTATTCTTATCAGGCATTTAAACATATGATAGGATATGAGAAATTAATTGCATATAATGATTGGTATTTTGACTAACTGTTTATGTATTAAATGTTATTGTATATTGTGTTTGAATTGTGTTTTCTCGTGAGATTACTTTAAAACTATTGTCATAAACTTTAGAAGTGTGTATAATGAGTACTTAGTAAGAAACACTTGCGAAAGGTAGGTAATTTTGTGAAAATAGTAGTAATCGGAAGTGGAAGCTGGGGCACTGGATTGGCTCAGGTTTTATGTGATAATAAAGAAGACGTCATAATTTATGGGAATTGTGAAAGTGAAATCCTAGATATTCAGAATAACCATAAAAATAGTAAATATTTTGAGGATGTGGAATTAAATCTTAATTTATGCGCAACTACAGATATCAATGTAGTGAAGGATGCAGACGTAATCGTATTGAGTGTACCAACAATCGCAATCGAAAGTGTATGTAAAGAAGTTGATGCATTATTAGATCATAAAGTAATTGTCGTGAATACTTCAAAAGGATTCCATCCAGAAACATTTGAAAGAATGTCTGAAGTTATACGAAAGAATATAAGTCCAGATCACTTAAGCAGCGTTGTTTCATTGATCGGACCAAGTCATGCGGAGGAAGTAGTTATCCGAATGCTGACAACAATTTGTGCAGTTTCATTAAATGAAGAAGATGCCCAGAAAATTCAGAAGTTATTCTCTAATGATTATTTAAGAATTTATACAGGAACAGATGAAATCGGAAGTGAAGTAGGAGTTGCGGTAAAAAATGCAATCGCCTTGGCTAGTGGTGTTCTTTATGGTCTAGGGTATGGAGATAATACACGAGCTGCTTTAATTACACGTGGCTTGATGGAAATGACTCGTTATGGTGTTGCCTTAGGTGGAAGACAAGAAACATTTATGGGACTTACTGGAATTGGTGATTTGATCGTAACTTGTACAAGTAAACATTCAAGAAACTTCCAGGCTGGCTATGAAATTGGAAAACACAATAGTGCTAAGTACTTTTGGGAGAACAATACAAAAACAGTCGAGGGAGTTAGAACAGCGAAAGCAGTGTATGAAAATGCTAAGCGCTTAGGTATTGATATGCCGATTGTAAATGAAATTTATAGAGTAATGTTTGAAGATAAGAATCCAGAAGATTCTGCCAAGGATCTAATGTTAAGAGATTTGAAAGCAGAAATCAGATTTTAACTTATGAAGTCTAGGTTTACCTATATAGGGAACTAGACTTTTTATTATTCATAGATTTCAGAAAAGTTTCAGTCTTATAACTCTGAAAATGACAGCTGCAATATATACATTTAAGATATATTAAGATTTCCTTGATTTATTACATGGTAGAATATTTGAGTAATAAATCAGGGAGGTAAATATGCGCAAAGTATTAATTAAAAAAACGTTTATAGCTGTTTTTATGGTGGTATTATTAGTGGCTTCTAATATTATTACTTACAGTTATACTAAGTATTATATAAAGAAAGAAGAATTAAAGACTAAACAAAATGCGTCAATTTCCATAGAAGCAAAACAGAAAGATACAATTCATATAGAAAGATTTGCGATAGATTCTAAAAGAGTGGAGAATATAAAAAATGTTATGATTGTGGCTCATCCTGATGATGAAACATTATGGGGAGGAAATCATTTAAGAGAAGATGATTATCTAGTTTTGTGCTTGACTAATGGAGATAATAAAATAAGAAGAAAAGAATTCTTTAAAACTCTAGAAAAAACTGGGGATTATGGAATAATGTTAGATTATCCAGATAATCCTAATCACATTAAAAGTAAATGGGAAGTAGAGAAAGATGATATAAAAAAAGATATTGAATACATAGTTAATTATAAAGATTGGGATCAGATAGTAACTCATAATCCTGAAGGTGAATATGGACATATTCATCATAAATTCACTAATAAAATGGTAACAGAATCATGTGTTTCAGCTAATTTAACAAGTAAGTTAATGTATTTTGGTAAATATTATAAGAAAAATGAAATAGTTCAAACTAATCTAGTTGCCTCACTTAATGGTGAACAATCTCTTTTTAAACATAAAATTATGAGAGATGTCTATAAATCTCAGTGCCATGCATATGAGATGTTTGCACATATGATTCCATATGAAAATTATATTTCGTATAGTGACTGGTATTTTGGAATTTAAGAATAAGTATTAAGACAATGAATCTAATAGAAAAACTATAGTGATTCATTGTTTTTTATGTTGAAATTTGCTTTCATTTTAGAATATGATTTATTTTATTCTTAAAAAACAATTAAAAATGAAAAAAAATATCGTTTTATTAGGTTTTTGTTGTATAATACAATAGATATATCATGTGGAAAAGTAGAAGGAGGTACTTATGTTTAAAAGTATCGCTTATGTTGTGAAAGAAAATATGACAAATCTTTACAGAATTTTCTGTATTGCGAAATATGAATTGCTTGCGGATATGAGAGATTCAAAATTTGGGTTGTTTTGGAATTTTGCCTCTCCTGCTATACAGGTAATTACATATTGGCTAGTGTTTGGAATTGGCTTGGATAAAAAAGGTTATGACGGTGTTCCTTATTTACCATGGGTGGTTGTAGGATTTGCGGCATGGTGGTATGTATCGCCATGTATTACACAAGGCTGCAGTGCAGTTTTTTCGAAAAAAAATGTTATCACAAAAATGAAATTTCCAATTAGTATTCTGCCGGCAACTGTCTGTGCAAAAGAATTTTTTAATCATATGTGTATGATGCTGATTACATTTGTGGTAGTTACTTTATTTGGATATTACCCTAATATCCATTGGTTTGGAATACTTTATTATGCATTTTGTGCTTTTATTTTCCTAGAAGCATTATCTTTGGTTACATCCGTATTAACTATGATGTGGAGAGATGTTAAAAAATTAGTTACATCATTAATGAGAATGTTATTATACTTATCTCCTGTTTTATGGCCAGCGACATTTAGTGGTTATCCGATTATAGCGTTTGTAATGAAACTAAATCCTGTTTATTATATAGTCACAGGTTATAGAGACTGTATACTGTTTGGGAAAAGTATTTTTGCTCACCCTGTTATGACAATTTATTTTTGGGTAGTCGTGCTTATATTATTTATCATTGGCTCAAGTTTAATGTATCATTTTAAACGCAAAATGGTCGATATGATTTAAGAGGTGCAAAGTGATGAAAAAAAATGATGAATATGCAGTGGAAATGAAAAATGTTTCTAAAATTTATACGTTAAAGACAAAAGATAAGACTAAACAAAAAACACAGTTTTATGCATTGAAGGATATTTCTTTTCAAGTTGAAAAAGGTGATGTTATTGGTATATTAGGTACCAATGGATCAGGAAAATCAACTCTTTCTCTGATTCTATCAGGAATTTCAGAAAAAGATGGAGGAGAATTAATTGTTAATGGTGAACAAGCGCTGATTTCCATTAATACCGGATTAAACAATCAATTAACCGGAGAGGAAAACATTAATGTAAAAGGTGCATTGATGGGACTTTCTAAGAAGAGAATTCAAGAAATTAAAGAGAGCGTAATCGATTTTGCAGAGCTTGGAGATTTCCTATATCAGCCAGTAAAAAAATATTCAAGTGGTATGAAGTCTAGACTAGGGTTCTCTATTTCACTTGCGTTAAACCCAGATATTTTTATTGTCGATGAAGCCTTGTCAGTTGGAGATAAAGGGTTTGCACAAAAATGTATGAAAAGAATGATGAAATTACGTGATGAAGAAGGTAAGACAATCTTTTTCATTTCACATTCACTTTCACAAGTTAGAAGCTTTTGTAAAAAAGGTATGTGGATTGAAGGAGGTAAGCTTGTAGAATTTGGGGATATCGATGAGGTATGTGACCATTATTCAGCTTATGTGGATCAATATAATTCCTTAAGTGAAAAAGAGAAGAAGAAACTTCGTGATGAAAAATTCGCAAAACGAATTCTTGATAAACCAATGAAAAAAACATTTTGGGAAAGAATTTTAGGATAAGGAGAAAAGAGTTATGAAGAAAGTTATTACATATGGTACATTTGATTTATTTCATGTAGGACATTTAAATCTTTTAAGAAGAGCAAAAGAATTAGGAGATTATTTGATTGTTGCGGTATCTAGTGATGAATTTAATCTAGGTAAAGGAAAAGTGTGCAAGATTAAAGATACAGATCGTATGGCAATCGTAGAAGCAATTAAATATGTAGATAAAGTTATTCCAGAAACTAGCTGGGAACAAAAGATTGAAGATGTAAAAAAATATGATGTAGATGTTTTTGTAATGGGGGATGATTGGAAAGGAAAATTTGATTTCTTGAAAGATTATTGTGAAGTTGTTTATCTTCCTAGAACAGAAGGAATCAGTACGACACAGCTTAAAGAAGAATTAAAAGGATAAAAATTCATGAAATTAAAATTATTGCGTTTAATAAAAAAGGCTGTGATGTACTTATTACAGATTGGATATCGTGTTTTATGCATGTTTATTCCTGTATCTGATAAAAAAATAGTTTTCATGTCTTTTCATGGAAGAGGATATGGAGACAATCCAAAAGCCATCTATGAAGAGATGAAGAAAGATGAAAAATTTAAAGATTATACATTTGTTTGGGTTTTACGAAATCTTCAAGAAACACCTAAAGGTTCAATTGGCGTTCATTATATGCGATGGTCTTATTTTGTAGCGATGGCTTCCAGTAAATATTGGATTATCAATTGTAAACTTCCAAAATATATCTTTAAAAAGAAAAATCAGGTATATTTACAGACATGGCATGGAACACCATTAAAGCATCTTGGGCATGATATAGAGGCTGATGGAGACATGAAATTTTATCGCAGCGGCTTAACACTAGAACAGATGCGATGTACATATGATGACGATGTTAGGAAATATAATTATATGATATCTCCTAATCGTTTCTGTACACGTATTTTCCCGCATGCATTTCATATTGATAAAGAAAAACTTATTGAAACAGGATATCCTAGAAATGATGTCCTTTGCAGAGCAACAGCAGAAACGAAAAGAAAAGTTAAGGAAGAATTAAATATTCCGGAAGGTAAAAAGGTAATACTGTATGCGCCAACCTGGAGAGATAATTCTTATGTTGCGGAAGGCTACACTTTTGAACTGAAAGCTGATTTTCATAAGTGGAGAGAACAATTAGGAAAAGAATATATTTTATTATTCAAACCTCATTATTCTATTATAAATTCATTAAGAAATGATCAAAAAGAAGGATTAGATAATTTTTTATTATGTATTGATCCTAACTATGATATTAGTAATCTTTATATTGTATCAGATTTACTAATTACAGATTATTCTAGTGTATTTTTTGATTATGCAATTTTAGAAAGACCAATTTATTTTTATATGTATGATCGTGAGGAATATGATAAGCAACTCAGAGGATTTTATCTAGATGTAGATCAAGATCTTCCTGGAGAGATTGTAACTACGGAGGATCAATTATTGCATTTGATTAAATCAGAACGTTATGATTTTGATAAATTAAAAGAGTTTAACAAGGAATTTAATAGTTTTCAGGATGGCTATAGTTCTCAAAAAGTAATTGAAAAGGTTTTTGAATAAAAGGGTAGAGAGAGGAGAAATTATATGCGTCTTAAAGAAAAGATTCTATATGTCGTTTTATGCTTTTTCAAAATATTTCTTCCCTTCACTAAAGTTAAGAAAAATAAGATATTGTTTGTTTCTTTAGAAAGTGATGTACTTGAACATGAATTTAAAATGCTATATGATGAACTGTCAGGAAAAGGATATGAGCTGCATTGTTCATTAACAAAATTTGAAATGAATATTTTGGGAAGTATTAAATACTTTTTCACTTGTATTCATCTTTTATTTGACATTAATACTAGTTCATTAGTTATTTTAGATTACAACAACTATGTAGTATCTAAATTTAAACGTGAAGGAGTTAAAGTATTACAGTTGTGGCATGCTAGTGGTGCTATAAAGAAATTTGGAAATGCAATAAAAAGAGATTATTTAATACGTAATTATGATTATGTCATTGCAAATGCTGAAGTTTTTCGCCAGAGTTATGCCCAAGCATTTGGCGTAAGAGAAGAACAAGTGTTTATTACAGGTATACCTGAAACAGATTGTCTTTATAAGCAAGATTATCATGAGTGCAATCGCACATCAATGTTAGAAAAGTTTCCAATTATAAAAGGAAAAAAAGTAGTACTATATGCACCTACATTTCGTGGTAGATTGATTACTGGATTTAAAGATGCATATATGGATGTGGATAAAGTACAAGAGCTTTTAGGTGATGATTATGTAATTATGTATAAGATGCATCCTTTACTCAGAAAATACGAAATTAGCAAAAACCCTAATATCGTCTGTTGTAATGAAGAGCAATTATATCCGTTGTTTGCGGTGACTGATTATTTGATTTCAGATTATTCTGCTCTTATATTTGATTTTTCCGTTTTGGAAAAACCAATGCTATTTTTTACTCCAGACTTAGACACTTATAAAAAGGAAACAGGTCTCTTCTTAGATTATGAAAATGAAATTCCTGGTCCGATTTGTACGTACGAGGAAGAAATAGTCAAACATATCAAAAATAATAAGTTTGACATGAAATCAATATCTAAATTCAATAAAAAATACCATGCATATTCTGATGGAAAATCATTAGATAGAGTATTGTATCTGATAGAAGAAATAATGGATAGGTGAGCTTATGAAAAAAATAAAACGATATCTTAAAAAGTTGTTTAACAAAAATTATGCATTAAAGAAACTATTTGATAATATACAAATGTTTCGTAGGAAACATTATTATAAAAGTATGTATCAAAAGCTTGAAGTTGATGATAAGTTAGTAATTTTTGAAGCTTTTCTTGGAAAACAATATGCTTGTAGTCCTAAAGCAATTTATGAAGCCATGCTACGAGATGAGAGATTTAATGATTTTACTTTTGTATGGGTTTTTCGTAATCCATCAGTGCGTCGCATGGAATTAAACAATAAGAGAACGGTTATAGTTAAATATAACACAAGAAGATACTACCGTTTTTATGCGAGAGCAAAATATTGGGTAAACAATTGGAGACTTTCAGAAGCAATAATAAAAAAAGACAATCAAGTTTTTATTCAAACTTGGCATGGAACACCTCTAAAGAAAATTGGTATGGATTTACAGATTGAGGGAAATGCAACGACTTCTCAAAAAAAGGGACATGCTATGTACCTTCACGATGGAGAAAGATATGATTATTTCATTTCACCATCAGCATTTTGTACTAAAGTTTTTGCTAGTGCTTTTGGCTTGAATATACTTCATAAAGAAGATTGTTTGATTGAAACTGGATATCCTCGTAATGATTTCTTATTCCGTTACACAGAAGAAGATGTTCAAAATATAAAAACTGAACTTCATATACCAAAAGATAAAAAAGTTATTTTATATGCACCAACTTGGAGAGATAATCAACATGAATTGGGTGTTGGATATACTTTCGATATGACAAAATATATAGAAAGTTTTTTAAACTCAATAAGTGATGATTATGTAGTGATTATGCGTTTACACTATCTAGTTGCTAATAAATTAGATGTGAGTAAGTTTAAAGGTAAAGTGTTTGATTACTCTTCTTTAGATGATATAAATCGTTTATATGTAATTAGTGATATCTTGATTACGGATTATTCTAGTGTTTTCTTTGATTATGCAAATTTAAGAAGACCAATTCTGTTTTACATGTATGATTTGGATGAATATCAGTCTAGTGTTCGTGACTTCTACATTGATTTAAATGAATTACCTGGACCAATTGTAAAGAAAGAAGAAGATTTATTAGATGCAATCGGTAAAATCGATAAGATAAAGGCAGAATATAAAGAGAAATATGAGGCATTTAATGCAAAATACACATATCTTGATGATGCAAATGCTGGTAAGAGAGTGTTAGACATATGTATGAAGGAGGCAGCATAAGATGAAAAAGGTTTCTATTATTATGCCGATCTATAATGTTGAAGAATATTTAGATCGAAGTATTGGTTCTCTTTTGAATCAGACACTTAAAGATATAGAAATTATCTTAATCGATGATGGTAGTACTGATAAATCTTTAGAAATCGTTAAGCATTATGCTGAATCTAATTCTGATCGAATAAAATATATTTCGGTAGAAAATGGTGGAGCTGCAAAAGCAAGAAATTTAGGTCTTTCTATAGCAGAAGGTGAGTATATAGGCTTTGTTGATAGCGATGATTTTGTAGATGCCACAATGTTTGAAAAGATGTATAATCTAGCAAAAAGTGATGATGCTGAAATTGTAACTTGTGGTTATAATCGTATTGATTATAATGATATTCAGCAAAGAGATATAAAGAGTAGAGCATGTTTTGGTAAGAATGTTTTTCAAGCACCTGAACTAATTAGTAATAATGTTCCTTATATTTGGAATAAAATATTTAAACATTCTTTAATCACAGAAACAGGAATTCATTTTGAAGAAAACCTTCGTATTTTTGAAGATTTAGTATTTACATATAAGTTATTTTTAAATGCAAATCGAATTTCAAGAGTATGTGAACCATTATATAATTATATTTTCTCAAGAACAAATTCTTTAACATATACATTCTCTGAAAAGAGATTTGATATTTTTCCTGCATTTGACTCATTGATAGGATATTATCGTCAAAAAGGTTATTTATATCATTTTGAAGAAGAACTATTGTTTGAATTAATGAATCATATTTATGTTGTCTGTGGCAATGAAGTTCAGTATCGTAAGATGGGCTTAAAATACCGATTCATCAATGAAGCTTTTGCATATTTAGATAAACAATTTCCATTCTGGAAAGGTTATACAATGTATTATCGAAAATATAAGAAGAATAAATTTTTGTATTCTAAAAAAATGTATTGGAGATTTTACTCGTTAATTCCTAGACCTGTGCGCGTATTTAAGAAAAATATTTCAGGATTTCGCAGAAAATTATCTTGGTTTAATAGACGTGGTCGTGATTTTTATATTGCATATCAACATCAGAAAGTCGAAAATAAGAGAATTCTTATTAATTCTCAACATGGAGCAAATTTGAGTGGGAATATGTTCTATATTTTAAAGGAAGTATGTACTAATCCTGCGTATTCTGATTATGATATTGGAGTTACTTATGGTAATGAGAAAAATAAAAAGCAATTTATCAGTATGATGGAAGAATATAATTTTTCTCATAACAAAATTATTTATTTAAAGAATAACAGTAAAGAATATGCTCATTTTTTAGCAACAGCTGGCTATTTATTCAATGATACTAGTTTTCCTGTTTATTTTATTAAACGTAAGGAACAGGTATATTTAAATACATGGCATGGGACACCTTTAAAAACGCTAGGGAGAAGTACAGCTAATGATTATTTTGATATTGCGAATTTACAGAAGAACTTCCTTATGGCTGATTATTTATTGTATCCTAGTGAATATATGAAGGATTATATGTTAAAAGACTATATGTTATCTCCATTAGCCAAGAACAAATTGTTAATGTGTGGCTATCCAAGAAATGAAATATTCTTTGATAAAAATAGGGAAAATGCTCTAAGAGAAAGATTTAATTTGGAAAATAAACAAGTTATTGCATATATGCCAACTTGGCGAGGAAATGTAAGGGATGTAAGGACAGGGCAAAGTAATGAAATTTCACTTTATTTGGATGAACTAGATCAAAAACTTCGTGATGATCAAATATTATATGTGAATCTTCATCCATATATGGCTAAGTCTATCAAATATGATTACTATAAACATATATATGAATTCCCTGCAGAATTAGAAACATATGATTTCTTAAATTGTTGCGATGTATTAATTACTGATTATTCTAGTGTGTTCTTTGATTTTGCAGTTTCAAAAAAGAAAATTGTCTTATTTGCATATGACGAAGAAAAGTATTTCAAAGATAGAGGGGTATACATGCCTTTTTCGCAATTACCATTTCCTAAAGTTCGTACAATTGATGAGTTATTGAGTGAATTAGATAAGGATTATATTCTTGATGAAGGTATTTCTAAATTCTTAGATACATATTGTTTCTATGAGGATGCAGAAATATCTAAGAAAATCTGTAATACAGTTATTCTGAATAAAGATAGTAATTTGAAAACAATTCAAATGAAAGATGAACAAGATAATACTATTTTACTATTTGCCAATAACTTTAAAGACCAAGGAACTGTAGAACGCCTTGATGAATTGTGTAATGCAAGTAAACAGATGAAAAAGAAATTGTATTTTACATACGAAACTAAGAATATAAGTAATACACAGTTTTTAAAGCATTTGTCTAGAAAATATGATTTTATGGGTACATTGAATGCGTTTAGTACAAATCCTCTATTAGATTGTATATTTGTAACATTGTCTTTAAACCATAAAGTTTGGCAAAAACTATTTAAAGGTAGAATCAAAAAAGTTATGTTAAGAGAATGGAAACGAGCTTATCCTGATGTTTCCTTCCAATCAGTTGTATTATTTGGACATAATAGTGCTAGAGATATTATATTTGCATCTTATGCTGAGAAAAATAAATTTATTTATATTGAAAAAGCAGAAGACTGGAATCCAAATGTGGATAACTATATCTATGAGAGATTTGATCATATTATTTTTGTAAATAAAAGTGTACAAAAAGAGTGTGGTTATAAAGGCTATAATGCTAACATTAGAAAGTTACAATCATTTAATGATTTATTTATACGTTTCTTTAATAGTAGTTATAGATAAATTAAACCTAAAAAAACCGGGTTCATTATTGCAGAACTCGGTTTTTTGTATACTTTATGAAACACACTTTTTTAAATAAGGTATTTGTTTTACTATGATTGTAAAGAAAGTACTGATAATTAAAGCTCCAATTAGCATTATTGGAACCCAAAGGATGGATGTATTCGGGAATGAAAATAATCTTTTAAATATATCTATGATAACTGGATGAAATAAATATATACCAAAAGTTAAACTGCTGAAATAATTTATAGCTTTGTGATAGTTTGCCTTATATTTTAGGTTTAATAGAAAAATTGAGATTGCATTTAACATTGTTGGTAAGCTGCCATAAGTTAAAAATGCATCATGGAATTCATTCTGCAAATTCGAATCTCTAAATGTGAGATAACCTGTTAAAACTGTTAATACAATGGAACTAATAATTAGTAAAATAAAAGGTATATTTTTTAGCTCATCTTTTCTTTTATATAGAATATAACCACAAATAAAATATCCTAAATGGTAAGTGGCTTGTACAATCGGTACATAATATTGTAAATTTGCATCAATTTCATACATACCAAGTACTCTAGTTAAAAGTCTAGCTCCACCAGCTAAAAGTAACCAAAGAGTTAAAAAATAATTTTCCATAGATCTATTCATATTTTTTACCATAGTATGTATAAAGGGGAATGCAATATAAAATCCAATTAAATCATACATATACCAGAGATGATTTTTAACTGGTTCAAAGATATAAGAAACCAAATGTAATGGTTCTTCATCTAAAACAAAAGTATTCCAGATAAAGTAAGATATATTCCAAAATAATACTATAAATAAAAAGTGAAGAACTTTCTTTCTGTTCTTTGATTTAGAATAAGGTCTACTTAATGACAAAATTCCTGTAATCATGAAAAATAAAGGAACTCCTATTCTTGCGATAACATTTAATAACAAAGATGGAATAAAACTTTCTGCAAAAAGTGAGTTTTTAGCATATAGATAAGAGTTTGTGATATGAACTAGAATAACTAGAATACAAGCAAATATTCTTAATCGAGTTAGTTGTTGATCATAATTTTTCTTTTCCATTTTTATACTCCTTTAAAACTATAACACAACTATTATAAACCCAAATTAGATTAAATCTATTCATAAAATGTAAAAATTTTGATGATATATTGTATAAAATTATATTTTTTGTTAATCATATTTATCGAGAGTATTAAGCATAATATTAATGTATGTAATATTTAAGATTTCTTAATATTTTGTAAAAATTTATTTGAATTAAACATGATATAATACCAAAGAAAGGGATGTGAATAAATGAAAAAATATAAAGTAGAGACAATTCATAGGGTTCTATTATGCATCATACCTTTATGTATTATACTCATCTTACTTAATAAATACTCTATATATGGTTCATCTATTGATTGGGTATCACAACACGTAGCTTTGCCTGATTATTTTAGAACTATATTTTTAACAGAGGGCAAACTATATCCTGAATTTGCATTGCAGTTAGGAGGAGGGCAAAACTTTGCTCAATTAACTTATTATGGATTTCTTCGACCAGATATATTGTTATCTTTTTTATTTTCAAATATAGAAATGACGGATTTTCTTCAGATTAGTGGAATTCTTTATGTATTATTTTCAATTCAACTATTTTATCAATGGGTAAAAAATAAATTTTCTAAGTCATGGATAGCTTTGTTTATTAGTTGTTTATTTGCCTTAGCGTCACCACTTATTTTCCATAGTCATCGTCATATCATGTTTATGTGTTATTTTCCATTCTTGATTCTTAGTTTAATTGGTGTAGACCGTTATGTGGAAAATAAAAAAATACTTTGCTTGATTTTGGGAATATTTTTAATGATCATATCATCTTATTATTTTAGTGTTAGTGGTTTAGCTGTAATTGGATTATATGGAATATTTGCATGGATGAAGAAATATCCAAAAGATAATTGGAAATCTTTTTTTTCGTTTTTATTGCCTTTTTGTGGATGGATGATAGTTGGAATATTATTGTCAGGTTTTTATTTAATACCAACAGCGATGTCAATAATTCTACAAACTAGGCCTGCTTTACAGAGTCCAGTTTTATCAGAGTTAATAATACCTGATAAAGGTTTTTCTTCAATGTTATATGGTAATTATTCAATAGGATTAACTGCAATATCCGTTGTAGCATTATTTTATGGATTGATTAAGAAAAATAAGGCTGTTCGTTGTTTATCGATTTTTCTGTGTATTATAGTGTGTATCCCTATATTTCAGTATATATTAGGAGGAATGCAGTATATAAGAGCAAAAGCATTAATTCCTTTTTTACCGGTGTTTACCTTATTAATTGGAATTATGTTAGATGATTGGCAACAAAAGAAGAAAAAATTCCCTTGGTTTATACTGATTATTGCACTAATACAAGTATTCTTTATAACTAAAGAGAAACAAGAGTATTTGTATGTCATTGATATTATTATGCTTACTTTTCTTCTTTTATTATTTAAAAGAAAAGGACAAGTGGGTATATTCTTATATATCTTATTACCGCTGGCATTATGTATAAAAACCAATTTTAACGAATCATATGCTACACAAGAATATTTGAATAAAGTAGATAATCCGACTAAAACAGCATTAATAAAACAAACATTAAATGATAATCCGGGATTATATCGATTTGATGATAGAAATACATCCGCAGCTGCGAATGAAATTGTGGATTTAAGACAATTAAAGACAACTCAATATTCGTCTAATAGTAATATGTACTATAATAATTTTTTCTATCAAGTTATGAAACAGCCTATGCTTAATCGCAATCATGTAATCATACCAAGTGTGTCAAATCCATATTTTACAGGATTTATGGGAGTACGTTTCCTATATGATTATAGCGAAAATAGTTCACAGTATACTTATGAAATAATATCCAAGAATGGTAGTCATGTGATTCTAGAAAATGAAGATGTCTTACCAATTGCCTATGTTTCTTATGATATTATGAGTCAAAAACAATTTGAGAATATATCATATCCATATAGTATGGAGACAATCTATATGAATACGATTGTTGATGATAAAATTGAACATAAAGACTTTAGTAGCTCGATTTATGAGATATATCCTGAATTGAGTCTTGTAGAGAAGACGGACAATTTAACTCTAGAAAAAACAAATGATGGAATGAAAATCAAAAGCGATGGAAAGAGTAAAGCAAGGCTACGATTTAACCAAAAATTTGAAAGTGATCAAATTCTAATCATCCAGTGCATGTTAGATGATGTGAAGAATGGTGATAAGAAAGATGTAGATGTTACCATTAATGGAGTTCACAATACAAAAGCAGCTTCTTCATTTATTTATGCAGGAGAAAAAGCAGATTTTGAATACGTTATTGGTAAAAATGATGGATTTAAAAATCTTTCAATAAAATTTACAGATGGAGAATATTCTTTAAAGGATTTTAAATTCTATGTGGCTGATGCGAATATGTTAAAAGAAAGAAAAGAAAATGTTTCAGCTATGTCTATTACTGAAAATGAGGATAGTGTTATTTCTGGTACAGTAGAGGCAAAAGAAGATGGTTACTTTGTGACATCTATTCCCTATCAGAAAGGATTATCAATCAAGATTGATGGAAAAGAAGTTGAAAGCGAAAAAGTTAATACTGCATTTTTAGGTGCAAAAATAACAAAAGGAAAACATAATATCGATATATATTATACTTTGCCAGGAAAAGAGTTAGGGAAAAATGTTAGTGTTTTAAGTTTCTTGTTTATTGTGTTAGTAATTGGGAAAGATAAAGTAAAAAGGAAAATGAAAAATGGGAAGTGTACAAATGGAAAGTAGAAAAAATATAATTGAATTAATTACTTATATTATTGTAGGTGGGCTTACCACATTAGTAAATTTTATAGTGTATTTTGCATGTACATCAGCTAATCTGCATTATTTGGTTGCTAATGTCATTTCATGGGTAGTGGCAGTTTTATTCGCTTATTTTGTAAATCGTAAATATGTATTTAAAAGTGAGGCAAATTCACAGAAGACGGAATTTATTCAATTCGTTTCTTTACGAGCCGTTACCTTAATAGTAGAAAGTATCTTATTGTTTATTTTTGTTCAATTAGTATTGATGAATGAAAACATAGCAAAAATTGTTGTTAGTGTTGTTACTGTTATTGGTAATTATGTATTTTGTAAGTTTTTAATATTCAAGTAAAGATTAGGAGGAGTACCGTATGAAATTATCACTTGTAATTCCTTGTTATAATGAAGAGGCTAATATTCCATTGTTTTATCGTACAGTTGAAGAAATTTTTATGCATGAAGACTTTGATTATGAATATATCTTTGTTAATGACGGAAGTAAAGATAATACATACAATGAATTAAAGAAATTGGTAGAAAGCTGTAATTCAAATATTCATGTTATAAATTTCTCACGAAACTTTGGTAAAGAAAGTGCTATGTTTGCAGGGTTGAAAGAATCAACAGGTTTATATACTGCTATTATTGATGCAGATCTTCAACAGGATCCTAAATATGTCTTACAGATGATGCATATTCTAGAAACGAATAAAGAATATGATAGTGTTGCCGCATATCAGGAAAAAAGAAAAGAAGGAAGTGTATTAAGAGGGTTTAAACGTACATTTTATCATCTAATTAATAAAGTTTCACAGGTAGAGTTTGTAGATGGTGCTAGTGACTTTCGATTACTTAGTCGTTCAATGGTAGATGCAATCATATCTTTACCAGAAAATAATCGTTTCTCTAAAGGTATCTTTTCATGGGTAGGTTTTCATACATATTATATGCCATATGAAGTACATGAACGGGAAAATGGCTGCTCTAGCTGGTCATTTTGGAAGTTGTTTAAATATGCGATTGAAGGATTTGTATCTTTCACAACAATGCCATTAAGAATCGCAACAGTTTTAGGAATTGTATTCTCCTTTCTTTCTTTCCTCTATCTGGTTATTGTACTGGTAGAAAAATTTAGTATGGGAATTCCTATTCCTGGATATGCAACAATCATATGTCTGATTCTATTAATTGGTGGTGTTCAATTATTATGTCTAGGGATAATAGGTGAATATTTATCTAGAACATATTTAGAAAGTAAACATCGCCCGATTTTTATCGCAAAAAATAAAATAATACGAATTAAAAGCAAATAAAGAGGCTGTTTCAATACAACCTCTTTATTTATTATTTGTTGAAATAAAAATCATCAAATGTATATTTATAGACACGATATAGATAGTTTTCACCCTCCATAGTAAATGACTGGATTAATTCGTTATTAGAATCATATTCCTGGAAATTAAATGCCATACCACTATCCACAATAATAGTATCATCTATTTGTTGGGCACTTGATACATATGGTGAATAAGGTACTTCAAATGATTCTACAAGTTCATAAGTGTTATTCTTTTCATCTACTAAATATTTGTAGTAGTAACTAGTAGCGGTTTCATCATCTGTTTCTGTAGGGACACCGATAGATTTCCAGTCATAAGAAGGATTTGTAGATGACTTACCAAAGTTATTATTAAACATGTACAGGTAATACTGTCCATCTTCTAAAGAATCGTCTTCTACATAGGTAATAGAATGCTGACCTGTTTGAGAAACAAAATTGTTTTCTTTATCAAATAGATACTGTTCATAATCACTGCCTTCCCAGTATGTTTCTTCACCTAACATATAGTCAATTTCTGGTTCAGTAGAAATGTTTTTGATTTTAATGATCGTGCTTGTTTCACGGCTACTTACTAGAATCTGATCATCACCCATATATTGAATGGTATTTAGGTGCATCCAATCTAACTCATTATCATCACTGTTGATTTCTACGATATCAGATTTATAAGTAGGGAATAAGTCACCTAAATCACATACCAAGTCAACTGATCCAGTAGAAACATTTAAACGGATGATCATGTCTTCTACAGTTGTTTTAGTTGTATCTGTAGCTAAAATCAATATATCACCATTGTCATCAAATACATAATCATGATGCAAATCATAATCACCTAAATCAAAAATATTTGTTATTTGACCTAAAGCATCCATTTCTACCATTTTAGATTGGCTGACACTGAAGTACATTTTATCATTGTTAAAGAGTAATCGATGGCTTCGATATCCAATAATAGGAATTTCTCCACGTATTGTGCCATTATTATCATAATAGTACATAAAGTCATCATTTTCACTATCGTTTCCTAAAACAACATACAAACCGTCACTAACTTCCTGAGTGCTTTCTCCAGTTTCTTTTTCTAACTGTACTTCCTCTACACCACGTAATGAACCACAAGTATATGTGTAATCAACATCTTTTGAACTTCCATCTTCATATTCTAGATGTAGTGTAATTGTATTTTCCATATCTGGAATCAATCCAATTAATTGATATTCATGTGTAGTAGCGTAATCACTATTTAGAGTTTGTGTAAAATCTTCGATTGATGAGTCATCTACATGAATTGTATAACTAATCTTTGCGGGCTGATCTGTTGTGAAGTAGAAATACATAGATAATGTATTAGTGTGAAATGGATTATACAACATAAGAGCATTTTCTTCATCGTATGATCCATTCTCAATCTGTTTGTCAATATCCTTTCGTATTTCTTCCTGATTACTAACATTGTATATAGAAGATACTTCTATGTTGTCGGAATTAGAACTTTCACTCTCAGACTTTATGCTGGAATTACATGCAACTAGTGATAAGCAAATCACAGCACTTAATCCTATTAATAATAACTTTTTCCTTTTCATAACATCACCATTTAAATATTACTAATGAAAAGTGAATATTAAATGAATACAATATGAACTATAGAGTAAGGTAATGTGAAAAACTTATTCATATTCACGAATAAGGGGACTTTTCATGGTGCATAATAGTATAGGAAAACTGTTTCTTATCTTAAAAAAAGTAAAAATTTTCTTTCATCACAAAAGTAATTTAATTTCATAAAATATGGAAGAATACAAGTTATTTTCATTTCATGCATATATGGAAATAAATTTGTAATTATACGGTAAATATTGTAAAATAATAGGGCAAGTCGGAAGGAGCAAGAAAGCTATGACAAACGAGTTTAAAGATAAAAACGAGTTTAAAGAAGAATTTAAACGAAGAATTGTTGAACGCTACGGCCGTTCTTTTGAACGTGCTCACATCACCGAAAAATACATGATTCTTGGAGAAATGGTACGTGATTATGCTAGTGTTAACTGGAATGATAGCAAAAATACAGTTGCGAAAAATCAAGAAAAGCAGATGTACTATTTTTCAATGGAATTCCTTATGGGGAGATTGCTTACAAATAATCTTATGAATCTTGGAATTTATGATATTGCAAAAGAGGGACTAGCAGAGCTAGGTTTGGATATCAATGAATTAGAAGAGTTAGAAAGCGATGCAGGTTTAGGAAATGGAGGTCTAGGAAGACTAGCCGCATGTTTCTTAGATTCACTGGCTAGCTTAAATCTAGCAGGACATGGAAACTGTATTCGTTATGAATATGGTCTGTTCAAACAGAAAATTGAAAATAATGAACAGGTAGAAGTACCTGATCAGTGGTTATCTTTAGGTAATGTATGGGAAGTACGTAAACCAAAACATGCTGTCAATGTTAAATTTGGCGGGCATGTAGATATGTGGATGGGAGAAGATGGAAAGGCTGTAGTTAATCATGTTCCAGCCTTGATTGTACGTGCTGTACCATATGATATGCCAATTGTAGGATATAACACAAAACTTACAAATACTCTTCGTTTATGGAGTGCAGAAGTTGCAGATGATGCATGTGATGCAAGCAGCTTGAATGAGTATGTAAATGATGTACGTGAAATCTGTAGAAACGTATATCCAGATGATTCTACTGAACATGGAAAGATCCTACGCTTAAAACAACAATATTTCTTTGTGGCTGCAGGATTAAACAATATTGTGGAATCTCATCTATCAACTTATCATACTTTAGATAATTTTGCGGAAAAAGTCGCAATTCAGTTAAATGATACACATCCTGTTTTATGTATTCCAGAATTGATGCGTATCTTAATGGATGATTATAAATATGAATGGGATCAGGCATGGGATATCACCACAAAATCTATGGCTTATACAAACCACACAGTATTAAGTGAAGCTCTAGAAAAATGGCCTATTCAGTATGTTAGAGAATTATTGCCACGTATTTATATGATCATTGAAGAAATCGATCGTCGTTTCCGTTATGAAGTAAGTCATACAATGGGGCGTCCAGACTTGATGAATGAATGTTGTGTTCTGAAAGATGGACAGGTACACATGGCTAACTTGGCAATCATTGGTTCTCATAGTGTAAATGGAGTTGCGGCTCTTCATACAAGAATCTTAAAAGAAGATGTTATGAAAAACTTTAATGACATCTACCCTAATAAATTCAATAATAAAACAAACGGTATTACACATAGAAGATGGTTATTATATTCTAACCCTCAATTGACAAAGTTACTAGAAAAAACTATTGGCAGTGATTTTAAAACAAATCCGGAACGTTTACAGGATTTAATGAAATATGTAGATGATAAAGATTTACAGAAAGAATTCATGGATGTTAAGATGGAACGTAAGAAAATTCTTGCGAAGTATATCAAAGATACATTAAATATCGATATTGATGTAAATTCTATCTTTGATGTTCAGGCTAAACGTCTTCATGCATATAAACGTCAGTTATTAAATGTCATGAATATCATTGATCTATACTTTAAAATGAAAGAAGATCCATCCTTTAGAATTTATCCAAGAACCTTTATCTTTGCGGCTAAAGCTGCACCTAGCTATACATTCGCGAAGGAAGTAATTAAATTAATCCATTATGTTGCGGATAAAGTAAATAATGATTCTGATGTATCTCCATATATGAAAGTTGTATTTATTCCTAACTATGGAGTAAGTATTGCGGAAATCTTAATGAATGCGGCAGATGTTTCTGAACAAATCTCTACTGCTGGTAAAGAAGCAAGTGGTACTGGAAACATGAAATTCATGATGAATGGGGCAATCACATTAGGTACTATGGATGGTGCAAATGTGGAAATTGTAGAACGTGTAGGTTATGATCATGCGGAAATCTTCGGATTACGTGCTGATGATGTAGCTCTAGTGAAATTAGAAAATTCATACAATGTATGGAATAAGTATAATGCTAGTCCTAGACTTCAGAAAATCGTAAATAGTTTTGTGGATTCTACATTCTCTCCAAATCCAAATGATTTTAAACAGATTTATAACGAATTAATGTTTAAAAACGATGAATATTTATTACTAGCTGATTTTGAAGCTTATGTTCATGCACAGAAAAATATTGAACAGCGTTATCGTAATAGAGAAGAATGGGCAAAAACTTGTCTAATTAACATTGCACAGTCTGGATATTTCTCAAGTGATCGTACCATTAAACAGTACGCAGATGAAATCTGGGATATCCATAGCGTAGATATTGAATAAAAATACATGATTAGGTCGGGACATTGAATTCCGACCTTTTGATAAATAGAAAGGGATTTTATGAAACAACACTTATTACAACACTTACAAAAACATCAAGAAGAATATTATTATATTGTAAAAGATTTATATGAACATCCAGAAATAGGAAATCAGGAAACACGTTCGATGCATGTGTTATGCGATCAGTTAGAAAAAGAAGGCTTTGATGTAATACGAGAGTATATTGTACCAACAGGCTTTCTTGCCATTTATAAAAGTGAGAAACCAGGTCCAGTTATTGCTTATCTTTGTGAATATGATGCATTGCCAGAAATTGGCCATGGATGTGGCCATAATCTAATTGCAGGTATATCAGTAGGTGCCGGCTGCGCTTTAAAAAGCATTTTATCTGAGATTGGTGGGGAAGTAAGAGTAATAGGAACCCCAGCTGAGGAAAACTTTGGTGGAAAAGTTATCATGGCAGAAAAGCATGCCTTTGATGATGTAGATGCGGCCTTAATGCTTCATCCGGATACTGCTAATACATTGGGGGCACGAAGCTTGGCTATTTATCCATTGCGTTTTGAATTCCATGGTAAAAATGCGCATGCATGTCATCCTGAAAATGGTAAAAGTGCACTAGATGCCGCTGTTATGAGTTATATGTCTATTAATTTATTGCGACAATTTGCTAGACCTAATACATTTATTCATGGGGTAATTACTCATGGTGGGGAAGCAGCTAATGTCATACCGGCATATGCTTGCATGGATTATTATTTTCGTGGAGAAACCATGGACTATGTAAAAGAACTATGTGAAAAAGCAAAACAATGTGTAGAAGGTGCATGTGCCATGACAGGCTGTACATGTGATATATCTACCTATGAGACACCTTATGATGACTGTTTGATCAACTATACATTGGCAGATTTATTAAGCGAAGAGTATGAAGAACTATCTTATTCATGGGAAAAGGTAGACGAAATACCTTCAGGAAGTACAGATGTAGGAAGTGTAAGCTATTGTTGTCCTACCTTACAAGGATATATTAAAATTGCGGATGAATATGTAAATGGACATTCCATAGAAATGGCAGATGCCACTATTTCTGAAAAAGGAAGGCAGGCATTAATTGATGGAGCTTATGCTTTAGCTAATATTGGACGAAGATTAATTGTTGAAAAAGACTTATTAGAGAAAGCTAAAAAAGAATTCTCACAACGCAAAGAAAAATAACTACTTATAAGGAATATTTGTTATAATAATAATGTTAGGGGACAAAATAAAACTATGCTTAATAAAGGAATAATCTGTATAGTATAGGAAAGGTGGTGTAAGTTGAGCAATCAGCTTAACATAGTATGAGACAGGAAAAATATTACGAAGCTTATTTAGATGATTATGATAAAATCATAGTTTTCATGTCTAGAAACAGTTACGAAGGTGCCAGCAATAAATTCTATCTAAAAGATGAACAGGGGCATCTATTTGATCTGCATATTCAATCAATAGAAACCACACAAAACAATTATAATAAATACACATTAGCACTATATGATACAATTCAGATTGGTGTGGAATATTATGTTGTTCACCAGCATGCACGTAGCACAGTTTTAGAGTATAGCGGTATCGTAAAAACAGAACGTTTTGATGAACAGTTTTATTATGACGGAGATGATTTAGGATACACGTATCAGGATGATCAGACAGCTTTTGCTTTATGGGCGCCAACAGCATCTAGGGTAAAATTGGAAATAAGCAAGAATAATCATATTCAGACATATGAAATGCAGAGAACAGATAAAGGTGTATTCCGCTATACAATCTTAGATAATTTAGAAAATGCAACCTATATATATCTTGTAAGGGTCAATGGAGAATGGAGACAAACACTTGATCCATATGGTGTAGCTTCCATTGAAAATTCCAGAAGAAGTGCAGTAGTTGATTTATCTAAAATTAGGGTAAAAGATACACCGCTTCCTGATATGGAAAGTGCTTGTGATGCGATTATCTATGAGGCAAGTGTACGTGACTTTACAATTCAAAATGGTATAGGAGTAACATTTCCAGGAAAGTTTAATGGATTTGTGGAAGAAAATGAAACTACAAAAGAAAAAGAGACTGGTTTTTCTTATTTAAAAACACTGGGTATTACTCATGTTCAGTTAATGCCAGTAATGGATTTTGGTTCTGTAGATGAAAATTATCCTCGTTTACATTACAACTGGGGCTATGATCCGGTACAATATCGGGTATTAGAAGGAAGTTATAGCTCTGAACCTTCCAATCCTTATGCACGTATATTTGGATTTATTAAGTTAGTTGAAGATTGTCATGCGAATGGTATTCGTGTAAATCTTGATGTTGTGTTTAACCATGTATATGATAAAAATACACATGCTTTTGAAAACACAGTACCAAATTACTATTTCCAGATGAATCAGAATGGTGATTTCTCTAATGGAAGTTATTGTGGAAATGATCTTGATTCGACAAGAAAAATGTGCCACAAGTATATTGTGGATGCCTGTACATTCTTAGTGCGTACGTATCATATTGATGGTTTTCGTTTTGATTTAATGGGAATATTAGATGTTGATACGATTAATGAAGTCTATGAAGCATGTACAGCTATTCATCCTGATTTTATGGTCTATGGAGAAGGATGGGATATGCCTAGTTTCTTGGATTACAGAAGACGTGCTAGTATTATGAACAATGCGAAAATGCCTGATGTTGCACATTTCTCTGATCGCTTTAGAGATGTTGTGAAAGGTAGAACGAGCACGAATGAAGTAAGTGTTAAGGGATATTGTACAGGCTCAACATATCTAATTGATATCATGAAAAACTGTTTAGTTGCTAGCTGTGTCCATGTAGGTATGGATCCTTTATTCCAACATCCTAGAAATGTAGTTAACTATGTGGAATGCCATGATAATATGACTTCATGGGATAAATTGAAAGAGTGCTGTAAGGAAGATAATAAAGAGGTACGTATCGAACGTGCCAAAATGCTAATGGCGGCAGTACTATTGGCACAGGGTATTCCATTCATTCATTCAGGGCAGGAATTTGCACGCAGTAAACATGGACTTCCAAACACATATGAAGAAAGTGATGATATTAATAAAATAGATTATCAGCGAAAGAATCAATACAAGGAAATTGTGGATATTACAAAGGATTTGATTCAAATTCGAAAGAAACATAAAATACTCCGCTATTCCACAAGAGAAGAAGTGGAACAACATGTATCTTTTGAAGATATAGAACAAAAGGTATTGTTGTATAAAATTAAAGATGAACATGATGATATGGTGGTAATCTTTAATCCTACAGGAGAAGTTTTCACATATGAATTTCAAGAAGCGTATCCTTTGATTTACTATAATGGGAAATCAGAAGATATTTTGATTAAGAAGGTAAATATTAGCCCATATAGTACAATTATTTTTAGTAGAAATGATTTGTTGTAGAAGGTTAATACGATTCTTGTTTGACATTCAAAACAATCTTGATATAATAGAGAACGGATATTTTATTCTCTATAGAGAATTTAAATTTGAGAAAAAGGGGCGGAGTATATGAAAATCGCAATAGTTACAGATAGCGGAAGCGGCCTTACAAAAAAAGAGGCGGACGATTTAGGAATTTTTTATCTGCCTTTGCAAATCATTATTCAGGATAAAATGTATCTTGATGGTGAAAATATAACGGTAGAAGAAATTTATGAATGCTTAAGAAATGGCGGAATGCCAACAACTTCTATGCCACCTATGGGATTAATAGAGGAATGCTTTACTGAGTTAAAAGAAAAAGATTATGATGCCGTGATTGCTGTGCCATTAAGTGGAGGGTTATCTTCTACTTCTAGCGTTATGCAGGCAGTCGCAAAAGATATTGGAATTAATCTTCATGTGATTGAATGCTATACAACATGTAATATTCAGCGTTATTTGGCGGAATCTGCAAAGAAATTAGTAGATAAAGGTATTGAGCTTGATGAAATAATCAGACGTTTGAATTATAGCATCGAACATAGTGGTACTTTGATCATTCCAGATGATTTGCAGCATCTAAAACGTGGTGGACGTTTGACACCATTAGCTGCAGCATTAGGAGGATTATTGAAAATTAAACCAATTCTTCGTTTAGATCGTGTTTCAGAAGGCAAAATCGATGTATTTGATAAAGTACGTACGATGAGCAAAGCGCAGGCTAAAGCCATTGCAACATTTGCTGAGCAAAACTTAGATGAAAGCTATTACCTAACCATGATTCACAGTGGTGCTCCAGAAGAAGGAATGAAGTTAAAAACATTGATGGAAGAACAATTCCCAGGACTTGATTTATACTATGGATTAATTTGTGCAGTCATCAGTGTGCATACCGGATTAGGATGTCTTGGTATGCAATATATTAAGAAAGTTGAAATGTAATTAAGGACACTTTAAAAGTGTTCTTATTTTTTTTGTTAATAACTACTCTAAGAAAATTTAGGAGTTTTTATGTTAAGGATAATGAAAAAGATACCAGATATTAATATACTATAATTGAGTTAGTAATAAGGCTGCCTTTTTACAAAACTATAAAAGATGATAGTTTGAATGTGAGCTTTAGTAAGCAGGAAACATTATCATACTTTTAGTTATAAATACTAAATTACATTTATAATAACATTATGAAATATCTAAAACTAAAGATATCATATATTTATTTTAATTCTACTGAGTAGAGATATTAATTTTTCATTGAGCAAAAGGTTTTTTTCATTTATAAAATAAGGTATAATAGTAATATAGGAGGCATGATCTTTATGAAAATAGCATTTGTAACAGATAGTGGAACAGGAAAATCTGTAAATGAACTTTTACAAGATGGTATATATAGTGTACCTTTACAGGTAAGTTGTGATAATCAGAACTATCAGGATTTAGAAGAATTAGGAATCGATGAAATATATGAAATGATGAAAGAAGGAAAAATGTTGTCTACTTCTTTGCCATCTTTAGGAAAAATAGAAGAACTTTTCACCAATCTAAAAAATCAGGGGTATGACATGATTTTTGCTGTACCGATTTGTAGAGGTTTAAGTGGTACTTTAAACGCAATGGAAATGATAGCACAGCAGATTGGAATTGCATTTGATTATGTAGATTGTCATGTGACAGCAGTTGTTCAGGAATATATGATAAAACTTGCTAAATCTATGCATGAGGCTGGAAGTAGCGTTGATCACATTAAAGAGGTTTTACAGGAAGTCGTTCATTCTACGAATACGATTTTATTACCAAGTGATCTGCAGCATTTAAAACGCGGAGGACGTTTAACTCCATTGGCCGCAACACTAGGCGGATTATTAAAAATTAAACCGATTTTAAAAATTAATGAAGAGACATCAGGTAAAATTGATGTACAAGATAAAGTGCGGACGATGCATAAAGCTATGGACCGTGTTATTGATCTGATGAAAGAAGACCATGTAGATGATTCTTATCTAATCACTGTGGCTCATGCGGATGATGAGGAAGAAGCATTAGTTTATATGGATAAAATCAAAAAAGCATTTCCAAATGCAACACATCAGATTATAAAGTTAGTAAGTGTTGTAGGTGTTCATACAGGTAGAGGCTGTCAGGCAGTTCAATATTTTAAACAAATTAAGGGATAATAGCTAATCTTACGGTATACTTTAAAGGCATACCGTTTTTCTTATCATAATAGAAAAAATATATTGAAAATAATGCGAATGCTAAGCTTTTTTGGGAATACTAATGTATAATAATGTGGTAAGTTTGGAGGTAATGGTTATGAATCATGACTTTATAGATATAAAAGGAGCTAGAGAGAATAATCTAAAGAATATAGATATAAAAATTCCTAGAGATAAATTTGTCATTATGACAGGAGTATCAGGATCAGGAAAGACTTCTTTAGCTTTTGATACAATATATGCAGAAGGACAGCGACGTTACGTGGAGTCCTTAAGTGCATATGCTCGACAATTTTTAGGCAATAGTGAAAAACCAGATGTAGATTCCATTGAAGGGTTATCTCCGTCTATTTCTATTGATCAGAAAACCACCAGCAATAATCCGCGTTCTACAGTAGGAACTGTTACAGAAATTTATGACTACCTACGTTTATTATATGCTCGTATTGGAGTTCCTTATTGTCCAACTCACAATGAACCAATTACATCACAAACGATTAAACAGATGGTTGATCGTATTATGGAATTGGAAGATAAAACAAGATTAACTATTTTATCTCCTGTAGTTCATGGTAAAAAAGGAACACATAAGGATCTATTTGAGCGTTTGCGTAAAGAAGGATATATTCGTGTTCGTGTAGATGGTGAATTAAAATTATTAGAAGATGTAGAAGCATTAGAGAAAAATAAGAAACATAATATTGATGTTGTTGTAGATCGTATTGTGAAAAGCAATGATCGTTCTCGTTTACATGACTCATTAGAAACTGCGTTAAAGTTAAGTGATGGCTTAGCTGTAGTATCTTATAGTGATGAAGAAATTTTATTTTCCAGTAATTATTCATGTAAATACTGTGGATTTAATATTCCTAAGTTAGAACCTAGACTGTTCTCCTTTAATGCCCCATTTGGAGCCTGCGATCATTGTAAGGGACTTGGTATTACACAAAAAGTCGATATTGATTGTCTAATTCCAGATAAAAACAAGACAATTCGTGAAGGTGGTATTGCCTTCTATAAAAATATTGTCAATACAGAAAATCTGGAATGGCAGAGATTTAAAGCATTGATAGATTATTATCATATTGATATGGATATACCGATCAAGGATCTAAAGAAAGATGAACTAAATATATTATTATATGGTTCTAAAGATCTGATTTCATATCGTTTAGCAAGTAGAAGCGGTAATGTCACAAAGAAGACAGAATTTATAGAAGGTGTCTGTACGTTAATTGAACGTCGTTATATGGAAACCAGCTCTTCCATGTCTAGAGAATGGTATGGATCTTTTCTAATGGAAGCACCATGTCCTGTATGTGGAGGACGTAGATTAAATGAACAGGCATTAAGCGTTCGAGTTGGTGGTATTAATATTTATGAATGGACAACTATGTCTGTAAAACAGGCTATCCAGTTTATGGAAAACTTACAGTTAACACACCAGCAGCAGGAAATCGCAAAACTGATATTAAAAGAAATCAGTGATCGTTTGGGATTCTTAAATAATGTAGGTTTAGGTTATTTGACTTTAGATCGTTTGGCTGGAACTTTATCAGGTGGAGAAGCACAGCGAATTCGTCTGGCAACACAGATTGGTTCACGTCTAAGCGGTGTATTATATGTATTAGATGAGCCAAGCATTGGTTTACATCAAAGAGATAATGATCGTCTGATCGATACATTAAAAAATATGCGGGATTTAGGAAACTCTTTGATTGTTGTAGAACATGATGAAGATACGATGTTGGCTAGTGATTATATTATCGATATTGGACCAGGCGCCGGTATTCATGGTGGTAATGTTGTGGCTGCGGGAACTCCTGAAGAAGTCATGCGTAATGAAAATTCTTTAACAGGACAATATTTAAGTGGAAAACTTAAAATTGAAGTTCCGGAAAAGCGAAGAAAAGGTAATGGAAAGAAAATCGAAATCGTTGGCGCAAGCGAAAATAACTTAAAAAATGTCAATGTAAAGATTCCTCTAGGAACATTAACGGTTGTGACAGGAGTAAGCGGAAGTGGTAAATCTTCTTTAGTAAATGAAGTTCTGAGTAAAGGTGTTATGCATGCGTTAGGAAAAACACGTGTTAAACCTGGAAAACATAAACGTATCAAGGGAATTGAGAATATTGATAAACTTATTGATATTTCACAAGATCCAATTGGAAGAACACCGCGTAGTAATCCTGTAACTTATACAGGAGTATTTGATGATATTCGTGAATTATTTACGCAGACTCCTGAAGCTAAGCTTAGAGGCTATGAAAAAGGACGTTTCTCTTTCAATGTTAAGGGAGGACGTTGCGAAGCATGTCAGGGGGATGGAATCTTACGTATTTCAATGCATTTTTTACCTGATGTCTATGTGCCTTGTGAAGAATGTGGTGGAAAACGTTACAATGAAGAAACTTTGCAAGTTACATATAAAGGAAAGAATATTTATGATGTATTAGAAATGAGTGTAGAAGAAGCCATTGACTTTTTCTCAAATGTTCATAAAATAAAACATAAGCTGCAGACATTAAAAGATGTAGGATTAGGCTACATTAAACTAGGACAAAGTGCAACTTCTCTATCAGGAGGGGAAGCACAGCGTGTGAAACTTGCGAGTGAATTGCAGCGAAAAGCTACGGGAAAAACACTGTTTATTTTAGATGAACCTACTACCGGTTTACATACCCATGATGTGAAAAAGCTTATGGAAGTATTACAGCGCATTGTGGATAATGGTGATACTGTTATTGTTATTGAACATAATCTAGATGTTATTAAATGTGCTGATTATATTGTGGATATTGGTCCAGAAGGCGGAGATGAAGGCGGTACGATCATGGCAACTGGTACACCTGAACAGATCGTTGAGGTAGAAAACAGCTATACCGGACAATACCTGAAAAAAGTATTGAAGAAAGGATAAGGCATATGGAAGAACAAAATTATGTAAAGGTTAGAACATTAGTCGAAAACTTTGACTTTATTCAGATTACTGGTGATGAAAAATCATTAGAACGTCCTATCGTAATTGCGGATACGAATCGTCCAGGATTAGAACTTGCAGGATTCTTTGAAAATTCGCAATTAAAGCGTCTGGTAATATTAGGAGATAAAGAAATTGCATATATTGCGACGATGAGTGTTTCTAAACAGAGAAAATCATTTGATTTTCTTACCAATGATTTAACTCCGGCAATCATTATTACGAAAGGACATAAATGTCCAGATGTATTAAGACGATATGCAAAGCGTAAAAATTTTCCTATTTTCTTATCAGATTCTCCAACTACACGATTGATCGTAGATGTCGTATCTTTCTTAGATGAACAGCTAGCAACTAGTATGTGTGTACATGGAGAACTGTTGTCGATCTATGGTAAAGGCGTATTGATAAGTGGAGAAAGCGGAATGGGGAAAAGTGAAATTGCGCTGGAACTAATTAAAAGAGGGCATTTGTTAGTTGCGGATGATCGTGTAGATTGTTATCGCATCCATAATAAAATTATTGGGAAAGCTCCAGAGCTATTGCGTGAAATGTTAGAGATACGTGGTATTGGTGTTATTAATGTTGCACGTATGTTTGGAGTTAGTTCAGTACTTCCTAAGGCTGAAATTAATTTTGAAGTAAATCTGGAACCGTGGAAGGCTGATCAGGATTATGATCGTGTAGGTATTGAGGAAAAGAAACATGAGAATATTCTTGGTGTAGAGATACCAAAAATTGTAGTTCCTGTGCGTGAAGGTCGTTCTATGGCAGTTATTATTGAATCTGCTGTCACAAACTTTATGCTGACAGAGATGGGGTTAAATAGCGCAAAAGAATTTGAACAGCGTGTTTTAGATTATATTGAGAAAAATAAACACGAACAATAGGAGGTTTTTATGACATTTTTTCCTGATTTTCAAACTTTAGTAAGTATCGGACCCCTTCGAATTACTTGGTATGCCGTATTTATTTTAACTGGGGCTATATTGGCTTATTATTTATCCCTTCGTCAATTTAAGAAATGGGGATATAAAGAAGAAGTATTTGAAAACTTCTTTCTGATGCTTCTTCCAATCGCAATCATTGGAGCTCGTATATATTACGTTATTTTTGAATGGCAGCAATATGCTTCTGAACCTATTCGTGTATTTTATATATGGGAAGGCGGATTAGCGATTCATGGAGGTATTATTGCAGGTGTAATTTTTGGATGGCTCTATTTCCGTCATTATCAATATAATGGACTTCGTATCATGGACGTTATTTTTCCTAATATGATGTTAGCCCAAGCTATTGGAAGATGGGGAAACTTTATGAATCAGGAAGCTTACGGCGGTATTGTAGATGCGAGCTTCTATGATCATTTCCCATCATTTATCAGAGATCATATGTATATTGATGGTGCTTATCGTCAGCCTACATTCCTATTTGAGAGTATAGGAAATATTATTGGTTTTGTGCTAATCACTTTTGTTTATAAAAAATATGGCAGAAAGAAACGTGGAGATTTAGCATTTGCATATTTTGCATGGTATGGCACTATTCGTTTTATCATTGAAGGAATGCGCACAGATTCTTTAATGTTAGGAAGTTTTCGTATAGCTCAATTAGTTTCTTTACTACTCGTGTTATTTGGTGTTTTAGGTATCTTGGGTGTATGGGATAAAGTATTAAAGAATATTTATCCATTTAAGAAAAGAAAACCGGCAGTTATCTTTGATTTAGATGGTACTTTAGTAGATACAAAAGAATTGATCTATAAATCTTTTGAACATGCCTTTGCGAAATATAAACCTGGATATGTACTTAGTGAAGAAGAAAAAGCTTCTTTCTTGGGACCAACTCTAAAACAGTCATTCTCTCGTTATTTTGAAGCTGATCAAGTAGATGAGATCATTGCATATTATCGAGAATTTAACCATGCGCATCATGATGAATATGTAAAAGAAATACCACATGTAAAAGAAACACTTGCATATTTAAAAGAACATGATTATCCGATTGCGGTTATGTCAAATAAATTACAGGAAATCGTTCGCATGGGATTAAGACGCTTTGATCTGGAACAATACTTTGATGTTGTATTAGGCGGAGAAGATGTGAAAGAAGCAAAACCAAGTCCGATTGGAATATTAACAGCATGTGAAATGCTGCATGTGCCTCATGATGATGTCATTTATGTAGGAGATGCACCTACCGATGTTGAGGCATGTAAGAATATGGGGGCATATTCTGTTGCTTTTGTGTATGAAGAATCTAGAGCATTAGAAATGAAGAAAAAAGAACCTTGTGCTATGATTAGTGACATGAAAGAATTAATAGATATAGTAGAGGAGGAACGCGAATGGAGCGACGTTACGATTTAATTATCATAGGTGCTGGTCCAGCAGGGATGAGTGCCGCAATCTATGGAAGCAGAGCTGGATTAAAAACAGCGATGATAGAAATGGGGGCTCCTGGCGGTAAATTAATAAAAACGGCAGAAATCAGCAATTGGCCAGGTATTATTGAAACCAATGGGGCAAAGCTTGCGAGTGATATGTTTGAACATTCCACTTCTTTTGGTGCTGAATACTTATATGGTAATGTAGTAAAAGTAGAAGATGGTGAATATAAGAAAGTTATCTGCGATGATGGCAATGAATATGAAGCTAGTGCTGTTATTGTCGCAACAGGAACACAGGAAAGAATGATGAATATTCCTGGTGAACAGGAAAACGTAGGACGTGGTGTTTCTTATTGTGCAGTTTGCGATGGCGCATTCTTCAAAAATCAGGAAGTATGTGTAATTGGCGGAGGGAACTCTGCATTAGAAGAAGCAAACTATTTAACTCAGTTTGCCAGCAAAGTAAATATCATCATACGTAGAGATGTATTCCGGGCAGATAGTATTGTGCAGAATGCTATCAAAGATAATCCAAAAATTAATGTTATTACAAAACACATTCCTGTAAGAGTAAATGATAATGGAATGCGAGTTACTGGATTAGTAGTACAAAATGTGGATACTAAGGTAGAAACAGAAATCCAGACACATGGTGTATTCCCTTATATCGGATCAGATCCAGCTACTTCTTTCTTAGAAGGATTAGATATCTTAGATGAACGTGGATACATGGTAGTAGATGAAAACTGTGAAACAAAAGTTAAAGGCATCTATGGCGCAGGAGATGTAATCGCGAAAAAGCTTCGTCAGGTAGTAACAGCTACCAATGATGGTGCTATTGCGGCTCAACATGCATTCCATGAAATAAAAGGAATTTAATAAAAAAAGTAGTATCTTTTTTGTACAAATTAGGTACTACTTTTTTTATGTCAATAAATAATACAAAAAGCTTACAAAAATTAACTGAAACTTAACAAAACTATCTATGTTAAAGCGGTTTCTTCCTGTATAATCAAATTAAGAAGAGCTCTTAGAAAACGATTAGAAAATATTACATTTCTCGCGTTTTAATGTAAAATTCACAACATTTATATAGTTTTATATACATATAAATAATTACATAATTTATGCATAGAAAAGGAGCGATTAAAATGTTAAACCTCAAAACAAAATCTATTTTTGCGATGTCGCTTGCATTGGTGCTATGCTTTGTATGCTTAGTTAGTTGTGGACAAAAAGCCCCTTCTAGTTCAACAAATGTTTCTACTGGAGGAGTATTAACTTTAAAGGTTAATCCTGAGTTTGATATTAATTTTGATGAAAAAGGGAATGTAGTAACAGTAACAGCGGTAAATGATGACGCAAAGAAAATTATGACAGATGACGAAAGCTATGTTGGGAAAACATGCGAAGAAATTGTTACAGATTTAGTAAAGAAAATTGGCGATGCCGGTTATTTTGCGAAAGATAAAAACAATCAGGTTGTTATAGAAATAGAAGAAGGTTCAAAAGTCCCTAACGATAAATTCTTGACAAATGTTATAGAAAGCGCAAGATCTGTAATAAGTGAAAACAAATGGGAAGTTCCAGTTGACGTAAATGGCGAAAGCAGTTATGGAATGACGAATTACCAAGACACAGATTATGGTACAGGTAATGATGGCGATACTAATTATGCAGATGATAAAGATGATAGTAAGAAAACAGAATCATCAAGCGATAAATCGAATACATCAAATAAAGAAAATACGACAACAAATAGTGGAAATTCCATAAATAAAAGTAATACGACCACAAGTGGTGGAAATAAGCAGACTACATCTCCATCCACATCAGGTGATTCAAATTATGATGATACAGATTACGGACCAAACAATGATGGTGTAACAGATTACAACGATACAGACTATGGGCCAAATAACGATGGTGTGACAGATTATAACGACACAGATTATGGACCAAACAATGACGGTGTAACAGACTATAACGATACAGATTATGGTCCAAATAATGACGGTGTGACAGACTACAACGATACAGATTATGGACCAAATAATGATGGTGTTACAGATGTAGGGCAAGGCGATAGTGGAACTGGATCTGGTGATTCAGGAATCGATGATAGCGGTCAGTCAGACTATGATGATGACGATGATGATTAAGCAGGTACCTTATGCGTCATGAGATAAAATTTAGTATATCACTTTTTGATGACTTAATTTTAGCAAAGCGATTGAGTAAAATATTGAAACATGATAAAAATGCTGATTCACGTGGTGTATATCGCGTGAACAGCATTTATTTCGATACGCCCTATGATGAAGCCTATCACGAGAAGATTCGTGGAGTTGATCCTAGAGAAAAGTTTAGAATACGTTATTACAATTCAGATACTTCTTTTATACAGTTAGAAAAAAAAGTGAAGATAAAAGGATTATGTAAGAAATACAGTGTACGTTTAACGAAGGATGAAGTCCAAAGTATTTTAGATAAAAACTATGATTTTTTATTAAATAAAAATAATGCTTTATGTGTAGAATTTTATAGTAAGTTAAAGGGAAAACAGTTAATGCCTAAAACTATTGTTATATATGATCGAGAAGCATTTTTATATGAAGCAGGAAATGTCAGAATTACGTTAGATAGAAAGTTGCGCTTTCATTCTAATTTAAATAATTTCTTATCTTTATCAGATATATCAATGGATACATCTGATGAAAAGACAATATTAGAAGTTAAATATGATGAATTTCTTCCTGAATTCATTCAACATGCGATTCATTTGCCAGGCTGTCATTGGTCTGCAATTTCTAAATATGCGATATGTAGACGCTATGAGTAAACAAAGAGGTGATTATTGATGTTGCAGGATTTTCTACAATCAGGATTTTTAGAAACATCTGCTAGTATATCATTATTCGATATGGTGGTTGTTTTGATACTATCATTTGCGATAGGATTATTGATTTTCTTTGTTTATTCTCAGTGCTATACAGGCGTTATGTATCCAACAACTTTTGGAGTGACTCTTGTTTCTCTAACCATGATTACTTCTATGTTAATTATGGCAGTTACTAGTAATATTGTATTGTCATTAGGTATGGTTGGGGCATTGTCTATTGTTCGATTTCGTGCTGCCATTAAAGATCCAATGGATATTGCATTTTTATTCTGGGCGATTGCTTCAGGTATAGTTCTTGCGGCAGGATTTTTACCACTTGCGGTTATTGGTAGTCTATGCATTGGGATTGTATTACTCTTGTTTTCAAATCCTAAAAAAGCATATAAGCCTTATATTCTTGTACTTCACTGTGATAATCCAGATATAGAAAAAGAAGCACATGAATATATTTCAAAACAGGTAAAAAAGCTATCATTAAAAAGTAAACAAGTTACCGCATCTTGTATTGAATTAAATTATGAGTTACGTTTAAAAGATGAACAAACGGATTTTATCCATACTTTATCTTCCATGCAGGGAGTTGCTAATGTAGTTTTGGTATCTTATAACGGTGATTTTATGGGTTAGCATATGCTCACACATAAATATATAAAGCGCATAGTATGCGGAGTAATGATGGTTGCGGTATGCATTGTCTTTATATTTATGAATGGGGAATTCTTACGGATTAAGAGATTATCCGCAAAACCGCAATATGAAAGTAAACTATTTAATCAAGACAAAGTACACCAAATAGATATCAGAATTGATGATTGGGATGAATTCCTTGAAAATTCATATGATGAAGAATATTGGAAATGTGATGTAGTCATTGATGGGGAAGCATTTCATAATGTAGGCTTACGCATAAAAGGAAATAGTTCTAAAAGATTAGTACATGATTATGGATTACAGCGATATAACTTAAAGCTAGAATTTGATCATTATCAGGATCAATATTATCATGGTTTGGATCAATTATCTCTAGATGGTTCATTTCAAGACAATAGTTATATGAAAACATGGCTTACCTTTGATATGATGCGCTATATGCAGGTACCTACTCCTTTATGCAGCTATACATGGGTTACTGTAAATGGAGAAGATTGGGGATTATTTCTTGCGATGGAAGAGATAGAAGAATCCTTTGCGCTTCGTAATTATGGAAAAGATCATGGTAAATTATATAAACCTGACTATATGTCATTGGATGATGAAAATGCGGATGTAGCTTTACGTTATACTGGTGATGAATTTTATAAATATGATAATATATTTCGTAATGCACAATTTGATATAAATGATGAAGATAAAAAAAGATTAATTAACTCCTTAAAGATACTGTCTGAAGGAGAAAATTTAGAAGAAGCGATTGATGTAGATGAGGTGTTAAGGTATTTCACAGTACAAGTATTTGTGGTGAATCTAGATAGTTACTTAGGAAAAACTGGGCATAATTATTTCTTATATGAAGAGGATGGTAAATTGCAGATGTTGCCTTGGGATTATAATCTGGCTTTTACTACTTACTCTTTAGGCATGCCTAATCCTATTAATGATGCGGAATTGTATGTAAATTATCCTATAGATACACCAGCATCAGGAGAAATCATGATGAAGCGTCCTCTATATCATAATGTGATGAAAAATGATACATATTTTAATCAGTACCATGAATATTTTGATAAACTGATTAGTGAATATTTTGAAAGTGGCTATTTTAAAGAATTTATAACAGAAACATATGAAATGATAGAATCCTATGTTGAAAAAGATCCAACAGCATTTTGTACTTATGAAGAGTTTCAAGTAGCTGTAGAAACACTATATGAGTTTTGTGATCTAAGAGCGCAAAGTATACGTGGACAATTAGAAGGAACACTTCCTTCTACTATTAAGGAACAAAGTGAGAACCCTAATCGAATTGATGCTTCTTCAATCTGGCTTCCAGATTTAGGAGAATTGAAGGACTTAGAAGATTAATCTATCCTGTGGCTAATGCTGCAGGATATTTTATTAGTAAACATTATGATAGACTTATTTAATTTCATAAAATGTTTTTACTTATTTACATAAGCTATAAATAGATATTGAAGTATATTATTGTATAGTTTTGATGAATGACTAGCGCAGACTTGCGTGCTGTGGTAAACTTATAGTACGAGGTGATAACTATGAACAAACAGAATGTAGTATTAATTACCGGAATGTCAGGGGCAGGAAAAACAACCGCAATGGGTATTCTAGAAGATATGGGATATCATTGTATAGATAACTTTCCTGTTCAGTTATTGGAATCTTTAGGAACCATTATTAATGAAAATCCTGATCAGCGTTACAGTAATTTAGCTCTGGCAACAACTGCAATAGATTATCCAAAATTCTTACAGTATTTTGAAAATATAGATGTGAATGTAAGAGTAATGTTTTTAGACGCATCAAATGAAGAATTATTGTTGCGTTATAAATTTACCCGTCGTCATCACCCAATGTTATTGTCTTCTATGGCAAATACATTAGAAGAAGCAATTGAAGTTGAACGTGATATGTTTAATGCTTTAATGGAAAGAGCTTTTCTTCATATCGATACAACAAAGTTAGATCAGCATGGTTTAAAAAATGCTTTGATGGAAAAATTATCATTAAACAACAAACAAAATTTTTCCATTTCCTTTGTGTCCTTTGGATTTAAACATGGTGTACCAATGGATGTTGATTTAGTATTTGATGTACGTTTTTTACCAAATCCGTATTATATCGAAGAATTGAAAAATCAGACTGGTAATGATGCGCAAGTTTATGAGTATGTGATGAGTTTTGATCAGACGAAAGAATTTATTCGTCATTTAAAGAGTTTTTTAGATTATGTATTTATTCAATATAAAAATGAGAAAAAGAACCATTTAACAGTAGGAATTGGCTGTACAGGAGGACATCATCGCAGTGTTTCTGTAACTAACTGGTTATATTCTCATTATAAAGATCAGTATCATTGTTATAAGTCACATAGAGACATTAAGGTAGGTTAATATCATGAAGAACGTGGTCGTAATTGGTGGTGGGACAGGACTTTCTGTCATGATGCGAGGCTTAAAACAAATAAAAAATATTAATCTTACTGCTATTGTTACTGTTGCGGATGATGGGGGAAGTACAGGGAGGATCCGACGCCAGTTTCATATTCCCGCTATGGGAGATATTCGTAATGTTATGTGTGCAATGGCAGAAGAAGAAAGTATATTTACGTCTTTGATGAACTATCGCTTTGAAGGAGAAGAAGGCGATGTTGGAGGACATAACTTAGGTAATCTAATATTAACAGCCCTAACAAAAACAACTGGCAGTTTTATGGAAGCAATTCAGACATTCTCTAAATTCTTAAACGTAAAAGGAGAAATTATTCCAAGTTCTTTACAGGTAATTACATTGTATGCTGTTATGGAAGATGGAACTATTGTTCGTGGAGAAAGTAATATCCCTAACTTTGATAATCAGATTGAAAGAGTCTTTTATGAGGAAAAAGTAGAGCCGACAAGAGAGGCTTTACAGGCAATCCATGAAGCAGATGTAATTGTATATGGAATAGGAAGTCTTTATACCAGTATAATTCCAAATTTAATTGTGGATGGAATTGTGGATGAATTGAAGAAAAATCCAGTTAAGAAAATATATTTCTGTAATGCGATGACCCAGCCTGGAGAGACTGATAATTTCTCTTTAGAAGATCATGTGAGAGCATTACAGAATCATTCTTATGAGAAAGCAATTGATATTGTGATTACTCATAATAATCGAGCTGAACAAAGATTATTAGATAAATATAAAGCAATGGGCAGTGTACCTGTTCGTGTTATGGAAGAAAAACATTCGTATACGATTTTAGAACGTGATGTATTGTCTTTTGATGATGATTTGATACGTCATGATTCTAATAAAATTCGTGATGTATTAGAAGAAATTATAAATAGTAAGGATGAAGTTGAATGTCATTTACAACAGAAGTAAAAGCGCAGATTGCGGCTAATGAGCTGCATCCCTGCTGTATGAAAGCAGAACTTACTGCTGTATTGCAAATGTGTTCTACTCTGAATTTTACCTCAGAAGGAATGCATCTAACAGTAAAAACAGAGAATGCGAATACTGCGAAACGTGTGTTTCGCTATTTAAAAGAATTGTATCAGGTTGAGACGCAATTATCTGTAATAAAAAAAATGAAGCTTAAAAAGAATAATATTTATGTTATTCGTGTAAAAAATAAGGCTATGGAAATCCTCAAGGATTTAGAAATTATGACGGATAAGGGATTACAGAATCATCCTTCCAGCAAGATGGTTCGGAAAGAATGCTGTGCAAGAGCTTATTTAGCAGGAGCTTTTCTAGCAGGAGGGTCTGTAAATTCACCTAACAAATCAAATTATCACTTAGAAATCAGCACACAAAATCAGGATCTGGCAAAATTTATTTGTAAATTGATGCTGCGATTTCATTTGCCTGCTAAACAAATCAAAAGAAGAAATCAAGAGGTTGTGTATTTAAAAGCTAGTGATAAGATTAGTGATTTTTTACGTTGTGTAGGTGCAAGTGATGCGGTCTTTACTTTTGAAGATAGTCGCATACAAAGAGATTTTATGAACTCACTTACAAGATTGGATAATTGTGAATTAGCAAATGAAATGAAAAGTATCACAGCTGGAAAGAAGCAACTGGAAGATATTCAATGGATTGAAACATATCGCAGTTTAGATACTCTGCCTGAAAAGCTTCAGCATGCAGCCTTTGCTCGTAAAGAACTGCCAGAGGCAAGCTTGAATGAATTATGCGATTATTGTGCAGAAGTATATGACGAAACAATCTCAAAATCAGGTATGAAACATCGACTAGCGAAGATTCGAGAATTAGCTGAACAATATCGAAAAGAATAAAAATAGAAATTATGCGCAGACTATAGAGGGTGATGTCATGAGATATCAAATACTATATGTGTTTGCGCTTTTTCCTTTTTTACATACAACAAGCTATCCAGCAGAGTTAATAAAATGTTCACAGAATCAGATACTACTTTCCAACAATTCAGATGAAATAGAAGTATCGTTATTTAATACGAAAATAATAGATGATGATGGCTGGAAGAAAGCCTGTTCTTTATTAGAAGATGCGACTTCTATTCGTTTTGAGATTGATCCTTCCAGTAAAATTGAAGAACCGATTCCTGTATATTTATTTGTAAATGATACTTTGGTTCAGGAAGAATTGATGAAATTAGAATATGCATATCCGATGATACGAAATCCGGAATATACCTATGAGAAGCAGCTGGAGGAAGCATATGATTCTACTAAAACTATTGCGAGTGCAGCAGTAGAGCAGACTGAACATTCTTCTGCTATGGTTGCCCCTTTATATGTTTTAGGTATAGCTATATTATGGATACTAATGGTTTTTCGATTTGTATGGAAAAGAAAAAGCAAGAAACATGAGAATACTTAAGATTTTGTGTATTTTCATTCACACAAGCGATGTTTTATATTATAATGAAAGCAGAAAGCGAGGAAAACGTATATGGATGTAATCATATATTTACTTATTGTCTGCCTTATTATATATATTGTATTAACTTTATTGCCAATCATTCTTCCTATTGTGGCTATCCTTTTAATTGCGTTAACTATTTTTGGATGGTACATGAAACATAAAATTCAAAAACAAGTAGATGAAGCGCAAAAAGCATGGGAAGATGATACATATTATCGTCAGGAATCAAATAGCTCTTCTGATGATATTATTGATGTAGAATTTACAGAGCGTGAAGACGATTAGTCTATGTTGAGAGATGCAGGTAAAGAGAATAAGGCAGATGTATATGAATTATGGAAACAGTCTTATGCAAATCAGAGTCGTAATGATTTGAATTTTTACTTTAAATATGTATATGATCACGGACGTTGTATCGTAATAGAAGAAAACCAGCGTATTATATCCAGCCTTCAAATCAATGAACATGTGCTTAGTCTTAAGGATAAGCAATTAAAAATCAGTTATATTTATGGAGTTGCGACACATCCGGATTATCGTAGAAATGGCTATATGCGAAAACTGATGGAATCTGCTTTAGATGAAGTAAGTCATAATCATCTGATTACGTTTATATATGGTTTTTATCCTAAATTATATAAACAATTTGGTTTTGAGACAGTTTATGAGAGAAAAGTCTATGCGATACCTAGAGAGTATTTAAATAAAGTATCTCAAAGCCATATAACATATGATGCGGATCCGATGGAATTGTTGCAGGTATACCAGCAATATACAAGTCATTTTGATGGATATTATGTACGTAATAACGAGTATTATAAAACTTTATTAAATGAACTAATGATGAGTCAGAAGCAGTTAATTGTCTATCGAAATAATAAACAGGAAGTATGTGGATACTTAATCTATAGTAAGAGAAAACATGAAATCTATGTGGAAGAAGCTATATATTTAGAATCTGTTGTTTTGTTAAGAATGCTGAAATCAGCTATTCAAGATGAAGATGAGATTTATGTAGAAGTATCACAAAGTGAGAAACTGGAAAAAATATTTCCATTAGTAATTCCAAAGAAGCAGCCGTTTATCATGGCACGAGTAAATAACATAGATCTGTTTAACAAATTATTTAATACAAATGTAAAAACAACAACAGAAGCTTTTGATTCTGTACAGCGTCCATTGTGGATTCATGAAACATACTAATAATGAAACTGGGAGAGAAATTTCCTGGTTTTTTTATTCAGTCGCTATAAACTAATGTAGCTATTTTTGTGGTATAATAGTTAAAAATATCAGGAGGCAGTATGGAATATAAAATAATCGTATGTGATTTAGACAATACATTAGTAGACAGCAAGAAAAGATTATCCAAGGAAACTATAGATTACATGATAGAACTTCAAGAGAAAGGTTATTTAGTAATCTTAGCAAGTGGAAGATATATAAAAGAAATAGAACCAGTAAAACAGGCATTACAGATTGAAGAACATAAAGGTATTATTATCGCTTGTAATGGGTTTGAGGTATATGATTATAAAGATAATAGTTATCATTCTTTCTCTAAGATTAATCAGCAGGAGGCTAATGCTTTAATTGCTTTGGCAAAAGAAAAGGAATGCAGTACGTATTTATATAAGGATGATCATTATTATTTCATTCCTACTAAAACTTTTTATCGCTTGATGAAGGTAGGGGAAAAAACATTTCCATTAGCATCTCATCTGCATCCAAAGATTAGTCATGGAATTACGCGTTATAGAGAAATGGAGCTTTTAGAAGAGCTAACGTTTGATTGTGATTTCCAAAAGTTATGTTTTCTTTCTTATAAACCATCTAATATTGTAAGTTTACAGAATGCAGTAAAGAATCGCTATAAAGATACATATCATTTCTTTTATGAGAATAAATTTATTACTGAGATATCTAAGAGCGATGTAAGCAAGATGCATGCAGTACAATATGTTTTAAATAAATATGGGTATACTATGAAGGATGTCATTGCTTTTGGAGATAATGGAAATGATAGCTTACTGCTCGAAGCGGCAGGACGTGGGGTTACGATGAGAAATGCTAGTAAATATATAAAGAAAAAGGCTCGTTATATTACTGATAAGACCTGTGATGAAAATGGTGTTATCGAATATTTAAAGTCATTGAATATGTAGGAGGTTTCTATGGTAAAGGATATTGTAAAAGATCGCTTTTTATTATCTGTGAAAGCTACTGAAGCTACAAAAGATGATTTGTATATAGTAGATGATCTGCTGGATACTATAAAGTTATATAAAGGTTATTGCATAGGTATGGCTGCAAATATGATTGGAAAACCTAAAAGAATCATGGTAATGGAAGATCAAGGGAAATATTATGTTTTAATTAATCCTGAAATAATAAAAGCCAGTGGTAATCGCTATAAAGCAACAGAGGGCTGTTTATCTCTTGATGGTTCAAGAGAGACATATCGTTATCCAAAAATCAAAGTAACATATCTGGATGAACACTGGAAAAAGAAAATTAAGACATTTGAAGGTTTTGCGGCACAGACTATTCAACATGAAATGGATCATTTTGAAGGCATTTTAATTTAAAGGAGGCTCTTTGTTGAAGACATATAAAATAGGTGAAATTGCGAAATTATTAGGTATCAGTACGGAAACGATTCGAAACTATGAAAAAAAAGGTATTATTCGTCCTTATAAAGAGGAAGATTCGAATTATCGATATTTTGATATAATTCAGATCAATCATTTATTAAATCTTCAGAAGTATCAGAAATATGGATATCATCTACAGGATATTAAAGATATATTAAATGACTATACCATGCATGATGTATATAAATCATTAATGGAACAGGAACAGGTTTTAATGAATGAAGCATTTTATCTAAATTTGAAAATAAATAGTGTTCATACGACAATGTCTTGTATGGTAGATGCACAGTATGCAAAGGAGGGATGTTTTCTTGGAACACGTCCTGCCTTGTATCGATTAAGCTATCAAAGAAATCATGAACTGATTCGTGATCAGGAAGTACAAAAAGAATTGGTTAAGTGGCTGAAATATGCGGATTTACCATTTATGTCTGCTTCTACACCACTTGACGTAGTGATGAGTGAAGAGAAAGATTTTGATTTTGGTTTTTGTTTAGACAAAAAAACAGCAGAATTTCTAGGCATTCATGAAAGCAATATTGTTACTTATTATGAAAGCTGTCCGGCTATTGTTTTCTATTATGAAGCTAGTGAGAAAGAAAATATGGATAAAATCAAGCAGATGGTTTTGAATTTTGCGAAGGAAAACAATCTGGAAATCTGTGGTGAAAGTGTTTCTCGTGTTATTTTTGCTCGTTGGATCGATCAAAACGATTATCTGATTTCGCATTTAGTATGGATACCTTATCGAAAAATAGAAGAAAAACAAGCAGAACTCTAAAGGGGGTTGCTGCTTTTTTTTTTATAGTTATTGCCTAAAGTATAAAAAAACTTCAATAAAATATAAATATATGTGACCTTTATGTGATAAATTGAAGCAAAAAAAATAAAAACATTTATGTTGACCCTAAACTAAATTGAAGGTGTAACATATCATGCGGACAGATTGAGAAGGTAAAAGATTCTTTTTTTTGTGACAATTTAATATTTAAGTTAAATGTTATAAAAGTGAGAATTTTTGTGTTTCATCTATCCATGAAAATATAATGGAGGTTTTTATATGAAATTGACAAAGAAACAATGGATCGTGTTCGGTGTCGTATTCCTAATCGGAATTTTCGCAAACTTAGACAAGAGCATGATCGGATTTACAGCTGATAAATTAATCAGTACAGGAGAATTTACAAAAGCAGAAATTGGAAATCTGACTTCTGTATTCTATGTAAGCTTTATTTTAGTTACATTACCTGGAGGATGGTTTGTTGACCGTTTTGGGTATAAAAAATTCGTTGTTGCATCTCTTACGATACTTACTGTATTCTCTTTCTTATTTGGAACTGTAAGTAGCTTATTCATGATTTTATTCTTACGCTTTATGGTTGGATTTGGTCAAGCAGGTTATACAAATGGTTCACCAAAAATCATTAGTGAAAACTTTGAAGCTGATCAATGTGCAAAAATTCAGTCAATCGTTATTGCGACAGCTGGCATTGGTGGAATCTTAGCAAGTACAGTTGGTTCAAGTTTAATCAATTCTAACTGGCATAGTGCTTATTGGATGTTAGGTACAGGATATTTAGTAGTATTGATTCTATCAATCATCTTCTTGAAAGAAAACAAGAAAGCTCCTGTTGAAACTGCTGAAGCTGCACAGCCGGTAGAAAAAGTAGGATTCTTCGATGCTTGGAAAAATAAAAATACATTATTATTAGCAATCTCTGTATTATTCAGTAACCTTGTTGGTGTTGCGTTAATGTTCTGGCTGCCAAATGTTTTCCACAGCAATTTCCACGTAGAAAATTTAAGTACAGTTATGGTAGGATTCTATATCGTTATGACAATTTCTATGGCATCTAGTGGTTCTATTATCACAAAATACTTCAAAGGAAAAGAATTGGCATTTATTTTCTGGACATCTATTTTAACAGCTATCTGTTTAGTAGTATTCATCATGGCTCCATCATTTGGAATTGCGGTTGCGGCTTTATATGTTGGTATCTTTATGATGATGATTGCATTCTCAGGCTTACTTGCTGTTCCATATCAGCTGATTCCTAGAAAAATCATTGGTTCTGCATATGCAGTATTAAATATTGGTGCTTTTGTTGGTGGGATCATTTCACCAAAATTAGTTAGTGCTTTCGTATCTGGTGATAGCTACTTAGGTGCTTTCATTGCGATGGCAGTATGTATGGTTATTTCTGGTTTATTTGCTCTAGCAGTTAAAAAACCAGCAGATAATCAGTAAATATAAACAAAATTAGGAGATTATGATTATGAAAAGTTGGATCAAAGATATTCCTGTTGAAGAGATGATTGCCTGGAGACATCATTTTCATCAGCATCCGGAATTATCTTTTAAGGAATATGAAACAGCAAAATTTGTAGAAGAAAAATTACAAAGTTTTGGTATTGAAACAATTAGACCTACTGAAACAAGTGTATTAGGTACTTTAAAAGGAAATAAAGAAGGTAAAACAATCCTTCTTCGTGCCGATATGGACGCTTTACCAATGCAGGAAGAAAGTATTTTACCATTCGCATCTGAAGTAAAAGGTGTAGCTCATACATGTGGACATGATACACATACTGCTATCCTTTTAGCTACAGCTCAAGTATTAGCTGGTATGAAGGATTCATTAAATGGTACAGTTAAGTTTATTTTCCAGCACGCTGAAGAATTAAATCCAGGTGGCGCAAAAGAAATTGTAGAAACAGGATTATTAAATGGTGTAGATGCGGTAATCGGATTACACATTATGCCTAATTTAAAAACAGGAAGTATTCATGTAATGCCAGAAGGTCCAGCTACAACTTCTGCCGATGGATTCTATTTACATATCCAAGGTAAGGGAAGCCATGGTTCTATGCCTCAAAATGGTATTGATCCAATTATTGTCGGCACACAGATCGTTAATCAGATGCAGACAGTTGTATCACGCTATGTTACTCCCGGTGAATTAGCTGTTGTGTCGGTAGGAGAGTTTAAATCAGGAGATGCACCTAATATTATTCCTGATAAAGCATTTATGAGCGCATCTATTCGTACAGTAAATGAAGAAACAAGACAAAAAATCGCAGCACGTATAAAAGAAATTATTGATAATACATGTCAAACATATGGTGCTACATATGATTTAGATTATATCTTCTCTTATCCAGCAGTTATCAATGATAAAAATATTTCATCATTAGTTATAGATAGCGCAAAAGAAGTATTGGGTGATGATATGGTATTTGAAGCTGCAATCAGCAGTGGAAGTGAAGATTTTGCTTACTATCGCCAGGTTGCACCTATCTGCTTTATGTGGTTAGGTGGAGGAACTGCAGAAGAAGGATGTGGTTTCGCAAATCACCACCCAAACTTTACAGTAAAAGAAGAAGCCTTTGTGGAAGGTGTTAAAACAGAAGTACAAACAGTATTAAATTTCTTAAAGTAAAATTTGCACATGAAGGAGGTATGTTTATGAAAGAATGGTTAGCGAATATTCCAGTCAAACAAATGATCGAATGGCGTCGTCATATTCATCAGAATCCTGAATTATCATATGAAGAATATAAAACTTCAAATTATGTAGAAGAAATATTAAAAAGTTTTGGAAAAATTGAAATAGTTAGACCAACTCCTACAAGTGTATTAGCTACTCTAAAAGGTAAGTATGGAGGAAAGACAATTTTACTTCGTGCTGATATGGATGCTTTACCTATGCAGGAGGAAAGTGATGAAGACTTTGCATCTGTAGTGAAAAATGTTGCGCATACATGTGGACATGATACACATACTGCAATGTTACTCGCAACAGCTAAAGTTTTATCTGAAATGCAGGATCAATTGCATGGAACAGTAAAATTTATTTTTCAGCACGCAGAAGAAAAAAATCCAGGCGGAGCTAAGGAAATCATTGCGACAGGATTATTAAATGATGTCGATGCAGCTGTTGGTGTGCATATTATTCCTAGATTGAAAAAAGGAAGTATTCATATTCATTTAGATGGAGCAGCAACTACTGCTGCGGATGGATTCTTCCTAAATATTCAAGGAAAAGGAAGCCATGGATCTATGCCTCAAAATGGAATTGATCCAATTGTTGTTGGGACACAAATTGTGAACCAGCTACAAACGATACCATCACGTTTTACAACACCTGGTGAATTGGTTGTTATATCTGTCGGAGAATTTAAATCAGGAGATGCTCCAAATATTATTCCTGATAAAGCTTATATGAGTGCATCAGTAAGAACAATTCAGGAAGATACTCGTCATAAAGTAGCAAAACGTATTCACGATATCATAGAGAATGTATGCTCAACTTATGGTGCTACCTATGATTTAGATTATATTTATTCATATCCAGCAGTAATCAATGACAAAGCATTAAGTAATTTAGTAATGGATAGTGCTAAAGAAGTATTAGGTGATGATATGGTATTTGAGGCACCTATTACAAGCGCTAGTGAAGACTTCGCATATTATCGTGAAGTGGCTCCTATCTGCTTTGTACAGCTAGGTGGAGGCTCTGTGGAAGATGGATGCGAATTTGCGAACCATCATCCAAAATTTAAAATTCAAGAAGATTCTATGATCAATGGCGTTAAAACAGAAGTTCAAGCTGTATTGAATTTCCTAAAATAAACTATGATATATATCCTATATAATATGATAGGGATTGTTGTTGCAGGAATTCTGGGGCAATATATAAAAAGATTTATATCACAGAAACAATTACGATATATATTAACAATTGTAAACTTGTGTATCCTGCTTGTAGGTATACAAGGAGCAATTACCGTGCAAAATACCATGTTGCTGATTATTAGTTGTATGGCAGGTGCACTTATTGGTGTAGAATTAGACTTAGATGGGAGATTCCAAAAAATGGGGTCTCTCTTTAAGTCCTTTTCTTGGATGCCTGATTCCTTTTCAGTAGAAGGTTTTGTGACTGTATTCATGATTCAATGTGTTGGGTCTATGGCTATTGTGGGTCCATTAAATATTGGCTTACAAGGTGATGCATCAATTATGACATTTAAGATCATACTTGATATGCTGAGTTCTTTGATTTATGGTATGGTTTATGGTCCAAGTGTTGCTTTTAGCGGTCCATTTGTCTTTATTTATGAGACTATCATATTTATTTTCGCAGGAATGTTACAGCCAATACTTAGCCCTTATGTCATTCATGAAATGAGTGCTATTGGTTCTCTTTTGATTATGGCAATGGCTCTTGATTTATTAGATATAATCAAACTTAAAATAGCAAATTATCTGCCAGCATTGCTTGGCCCTATTGTTTACTTCCTAATAACACAATTTCTATAAGATATATAAATGATCATAGAATAAATATAGTGTAATCTGATTATTCAGGTTACATTTTTTCTTGAATATAAAGCACCGCTAGACTTATTATAAATTTCAAAAAGCAGAAAAAAGACACAACCCCCTTTTGATTGTGTCTGATTTTTTAATAAACATATTTATTTTTTCACTGATAAAGATGGATTTGCTTTTTTATAGAATAAAGCTCTTACCTGGAATAAAGAAACACCAATAGCCGCGATACCAACAATAATACATAAGACTTTAACTATCATTTGATAGTGATCTTCTGTGAATGGAAGATAGATAATTAAGATTCCAAATAATAAATAAGCAACTATCTTCATGTAGATTTTACTAGTTTCTTCACTTGCGGCAGTAATTAGTCTTGGTGGACGCTGTTTACGTTTGAAGTTTGGGATTTGTGTTTGTGTTCTTAAGAATAATCTGAATTTTACTTCCATGAATATATAAGCCGCAAAACCAAGTATTATAGAAATAGTAATGCCTAAATCAAATGAATAAGATAAAAGAGCTGCAAGCAGTCCAACGATAAAGCGAGAACTGTAGCTTTTATATTTTTGAATATCACTTAGAACATAACCAACATGGTTGAACACATTGTAATAAACATAACGATTGTGGTCATCTTTATATATATTAAAACCAGATAGCTCCTCTCTATTCATTTTATTTTTATTATTTTTGACAGCTTTTTTAGCCATGTTATCACCTCTAGTGTTAATTATATATGGAAACGTTTTATTCGTCTAGCAAAAGTAGAATATAAATTAGTAATAATTTTGCACAAATTAACAACATTCATATAGCCACATTGTTTTTTTGAAAATGCTAATATATAATGTAAACGTAAAATGAAAAGGATTTCAAAATCCAAAAAAGGAGTGAACGAAATGATCTTTGGAAAAGACACAAAAGAATGGGAAAGTCTAAAAGGTATTTTCACCGCGACAGAAATCAATCAACAGCCTGCAACTTGGAGAAAAACAATTAAACAGGTAGAAGATCACAAAGAAGAAATCAAGGCATTTATTGAAAATGTTACGAAACATGATGACTTCGATATTATTTTAACTGGTGCTGGAACTAGTGAATTTGTTGGAAATGCAATCTTTACATATGTAAGTCAAAAAACAAATTTCAAGACTAAATCTTATGCGACAACTGATATTGTTTCATCTCCAGAAAACTATTTATCACAAAACAAACCAACTCTATTAATTTCATATGGTAGAAGTGGTAACTCACCAGAATCTGTAGGTGCAGTAGAAGTTGCAGATGAAGTATGTGGAAAAAATGTATATCATTTATTCATTACATGTAACCATGAAGGAGCTTTATCAAAGGCAGCACAGACAAGAGATAATGCATATGCAATTAACTTGACTCCAGAAACTCACGATCAGAGCTTTGCGATGACAAGCAGTTTCTCAAATATGATGCTTGCGACTTTATTATGCTTTAGTTTAGATAACTATGATGAAGTTAAAGCTGAATTAGAAGATATCATCACTACTGGTGAAAAAATGCTTGTGAACAAATGGGAATTCTTCAAAAATATTGTTGAGGATTATAATTTCAACCGTATCGTATATTTAGGAGCTAACTGCTTAAAAGGAATTGCTCAGGAATCACAATTAAAAATTCTAGAATTAACAGCTGGTAAAGTAGCTACTATGTATGATTCTCCTATGGGATTCCGTCATGGTCCAAAATCTATTATTAACGATGATACTTTAACAGTAATCTATTTAAGTGATAATCCTTATACACGTCAGTATGAAGTTGATTTGATTAAAGAAATGAGCCCTCAGCGTAAAGGAAATAAACTAGTTGCTGTAATGAATAAAATGGACGAAGAAGTTGCTGGTTTAGTAGACTATGCATTCGCATTTGAATTAGAAAAAGAACATGAAAATGCATTCTTAGGATTTGACTATATCATGGCTGCTCAGGTACTTGCATTATTTAAATCTTTATCTTATAATATTACACCAGATAATCCTTGTCCAACTGGAGAAGTAAATCGTGTTGTAAAAGGTGTAATTCTTCATCCATATACAAAAAAATAAGATAGGAGGATAATGAAATGATTGGTTTAATTGTAACAGGACATGGCAATTTTGCGTCAGGTTTAACAAGTTCATTAAAACTTATTGCCGGTGAACCAAAAAATTATGTAGCTGTTGACTTCTTAGAGTCTTATTCTGTAGAAGACTTAGAAAGAGAATTGAATAAAGCATTTGATGAATTAAAAGATTGTGAAGGTATCTTAGTACTTTCTGATTTAGGTGGAGGTTCTCCATTTAAGACAGCAGTCATGACCGGTTATCCAAAAGGTAATGTTGAAGTTATCGCAGGTAGTAACCTTCCAATGTTGATTGAAGTTAATATGGGTCGTCAGTTCATTGAAGACTTAAATACATTAACTGAAATGGCTGTTAATACAGGAAAAGATCAGGTTGTTCGTTATGAATTTAAGCCTGTAGTACAGGAAGAACCAACAGACGGTATTTAATATAACTATCCTATATATAAGAAAGGGAATATGAAAGGCTCCAAGATGATTTGGAGCTTTTTTAATTAAAATAAAAGATCCCATCGGATCTTAGTTATAAATTGTTTTTGAATAATCAGTAGGAGTGATACCAAACTGCTGTTTGAATTTTCTAGAAAAGTAATGTATAGAAGTAAAACCTAGCATACTAGCTATTTCACTAATGGTATATACACTTTCTTTTATCAGCAGTTTACTCTTATTTAATTTAAGGTCACTAATATATTGTTTTGGCGCAACTCCTAAATTGTTTTTAAATAAAGTTTGTAGACTAGAACGTGAGATAGAGAATTTTAAACAAATTTCTTCGATTGTCACATGTTCATAAATACTATCGTTAATAAAAACTAAAATTTCATTGAGTAATTCGTTCTCAAAGCGTTGCTGCATCGGTGTAGAAGCAACAGGTGAACTTGATAAGAAATCATATTGTAGAATTTTTATGATCATTTCTTTTAAATAACAGATCATAAGTTCACTATCATATAACATATCATTATTAGAAACTTTGACAAAATTGTTTAATGCATGGTGGATTTCACGATGGGCATTATATACACGATTGGTTAATAAATAAGAATCTGGAATTTTCATATCAAACATAATAGTTAAATAAGAACAGGACTTGCTTTGTCCGGTCTTTTGAGTATGGAATTGACCAGGTGCATATAAAATCAGATCCATTTCTTCTAAGCGATAAGTTTCTCCATCTACTGTAGTTTCTAATTCACCATTATCAATGAATGTGAGTTCCCAATAATCATGTTTTTCACCAGGAAAGGTATAATTAGCATTACGTACCTGATAGTAATAAGCTAGAATTTCTTTTATTTCAAAGGTTGGTACAATAGGTTCATATGTAATTGGGGAATGGTCATAAGTAGAGACATATCGTTTCTTAGATAAAAAATCAGTTTCCATTTCTATTTTTGCGTTTGCGGAAATACATAAAAAATTGAATTTAACCCCCTGGCGTATTTTGATATGTCGATGAATAACAAAACGTTCATAGTGTTCAGCTATATCATCGGTTGTAACAACTAGCATTACAATACCAGAAATTACTTTTATATATACGTCACAATCATAATACATGAATTTATCAAAACTTTTCTCTTTTAGTTTAATAACATTTCGTGTAGATTTCGTAGTTTGTAATTTTGTCAGTTCATTAACAATTTCACCATATTTATTAAATATAAAGCTTGTTGTTTTGTTTAACACAAAAAATCACCTTCTATTCTAGTACTAGTATAACAAATTCATTTTTAATAGGAAAGTAAAAGACGAAATTAATTACAAAAACATTAGTTTTTATGAAACTGCTTTCATATTATGGTAATAAAAGGAAAATTAATATAAATTTGAATATATATCACATAATTTACGTAAAATCTTAAGAATATGTAAAATTTTGATTATTTTATGTAGAATTTTGTGGATTATTAAAAATTAAATGCAAATTTTTCTAAAATTACTAAAAAGTGCAAAATGACCAATAAAAAATGTAAAGAAAATAGGGAACGTTTAGCATAAAATCAAAGTGAACTAAAAATGAAAGGGTTTTCTTAGAAGACTTTCATTTAGGTTAATTAGTTCATGTCAAATGGTAGAAGGGAGAGAGATTATATGCCAGACATCGTATTAACTAGAATTGACAACCGTCTGATTCATGGACAGGTTGCAACACAGTGGTGTGGAGTTGTTGGTGCTAACTTATTGTTGGTTGCTAATGATGCAGTATCTACTGATGAATTCCGTCAGGGATTAATGAATATGGCTGCACCAGCTTATGCACAGACTCGATTCTTCTCAATTCAGAAAACAATTGATATTATCGGGAAAGCTAGTCCTCAACAGCACATCGCAATTATTTGTGAGTCTCCACAAGACGTATTAAAATTAGTAGAAGGTGGAGTACCTATTAAGAAAGTAAACATCGGAAACATGCACATGTCAGAAGGAAAACGTCAGGTTGCAACTTCTGTAGCTGTAGATGATGATGATGTAGCTACTTTCAAAAAATTGCAGGATTTGGGTGTAGAACTAGAAATTAAACGTGTTCCAGATACTCCTGCAGAAAGTACTGAAAAATTATTTAAATAACAAAAATTGAACAAAGAAAATTGAAAGGAGAAACTTCATAATGGAAATTAGTGTAATTCAAGCTATATTAATTTTTATTGTAGCATTCATTATGGGTATTGACCAGTTCAGTTTCTTAGAATCTTTGTATCAGCCTATCGTTTTAGGGCCAATCTTAGGTGCTATCTTAGGAAACTTTGAACTTGGTATCGTAGTAGGTGGTGCTTACCAGCTAGTACAGATTGGTAGTATGCCTATCGGTGGTGCCCAGCCACCTAACGCAATCATGGGTACAATCATGACTGCTGCATTTGCGGTTTCAATGGGACTTGAACCAACTGCTGAAGGTGTAGGTATTGCAGTAGGACTTGCAATCCCATTCGCAGTATTTGGACAGTATGCAGTTACTTTAACATTTACAATTGCATCTGGTTTAATGGCTAGAGCTGATAAAGCTGCTGAAAATGCTGATCCTAAAGGTATCGCAATGGTTAACTATATTGAAATGGCATTATTAGGATGCTTATTTGGTGTTCTTGCTGTTGCTGGTGTTTATGGAGCTCAGGCTCTTGGAGATACATTACGTGAATTCTCATTCACATATTCTTGGGTAATGGCTGGATTAGATGCTGCCGGTGGAGCAATGAAATTCGTCGGATTTGCTATCTTAATGAAAGTTATGATGTCTGGAGAAATGTGGGGATTCTTATTTGCTGGTTTCGTTATGGCAAATATCTGTGCTGCAGTTCCAGGTATGTCAGGAGCAACATTATTAATGTGTGCAATGGTTGGTTTAGCTATTGCATTGTATGATTACCAGATGAATTCTAAAATTAAAGCTAATGCTGGTTCATCATTTGGAGGAGGTGTGAGTGATGGCATATAATATTCCTGAAAAATATCAAGATTTAACTCCTGCTCCTCAGCTTGATAAAAAGACATTAAATAAAATGGTTTGGATGTCTTGCTTCTTACAGGCATCATTCAACTATGAAAGAATGCAAGCTGCTGGTTGGTTATGGGGTATCCTACCAGGTCTACAGAAAATCCATACAAACAAAGAAGACTTGAAAGCTTCTATGGCTCACAATCTTGACTTCTTAAATACTCACCCATTCTTAGTAACATTCGTTATGGGTATCGTATTATCATTGGAACAGAATAAAGCAGATACAGCTACAATTCGTTCTGTACGTATCTCTGCTGCTGGTCCATTAGGTGGTATCGGTGATGCATTGTTCTGGTTAACATTAGTACCTATCACTGCTGGTATTACTGCTAACATGGCTTTGGAACAAAAATCAATCGTTGGTGCGATTTTATTCCTAGTTATCTTCAATGCTGTTCAGTTTGCTGTTCGTTATTTCTTAATGCACTGGTCTTATAACTTAGGTACAAAAGCTGTTACTATGTTAACTCAGAATGCTAAAGAGTTTACACGTGCTGCTAGTATCTTAGGTATCTTCACAGTTGGTGCTTTAATTGCTAACTATGGCGCTACAACAGTTCGTATTGCTATTGCTGATCCTGCAATTAACGTTCAGAGCTTATTAGATGGTATCCTTCCTAAATTAATTCCATTATTAATCACTTGTGGTTTATATGCATTAATTAAAAAAGGATGGACTCCAATCAAATGTATCGTATTGATCCTTGTTTGTGGTATCGTTGGTACAGCATTTGGTATCTGGACTGGTGATTCTAAAGCAATCGATGAAAACGGTAATGGAATCAATGGTGGTTATACTCCACTTGTTGAATGGTATGAATACCCAGAACCTGCTCCAGCAGAAAAAACTGGTCAGGAAGCTTGGGATGCATTACAGGGTGTTGTAGATCAGTTGAACGAAGCTGGTACTAACGTTTCAATGCCTGAATAGTTAAACGATTTATAAATATACTCTCTCATCCTACTTACAGATGCATGAATATGTATCGAAGGGAAAAAGATCATAGCGCTTCGGTTCTATGGTCTTTTTCAAATAAGAAAAGCGAGGTAAATTCCATGGATTATATATCATTAATAATAGGTGTATTTTTTCTTGCAGCCTTTGTAGTATATGGTTTAGCAAAGAATCATACACTAAATGTTATAAGTAAAGCAATGCAGAATAAACAATATGATGAAGTCATTGGATTAGCAAACAACAAGATTGATCAGAAATTATTAGGTTCTTATGTTTGTGATTTGTACATACTTCGAGCATTGTTGAATAAAAAGGCAGATGATGAATTTAAGTCTTATCTGTTAGAATGTTTAGATAAACCTTATTCTTTATCACAACGGAAGGATATTCTTGATATATATTATTATCATTTTATCTTTTTGGAAGATAAAGAGTGGTCTTCAAAACTTCTAGATATTATTAGAGAAACTAATGATCCTAACTTTATTCGATACAATGAAGAAGCTTATGGGGTAATGATTAATAAGAATTCAGAATTGCTTGATGATATGATTTATGGAATTGAAAACAAAAAATATTCTGGCTTTGGTTTAGGTGTAGCAGTTTATATGGTGGGAATGCAGTATCTATACTTAGGAGATAAAGAAAATGCCAGAGTTTATATGTACAACAGTTTAAGTTGCTTTCATCAAAAATCTTTTTTCTATGCAAAAGCAAAAGAAAATGTTGATCGTTTGACAGATGAACTAGGGGAAGAAGAATTAACATACTAATATAGAAAAGCCTGTATTATGGACTTATTTCCATAAAGCAGGCTTTTATTTTTCTTCTTTTTCTTTCGCAATGTTTTGAAGCTGAAGTCGAATTTCTCTACGTTTTATACCAGCTTGATATTCTAATTTTTCTTCTTCTGTTTCACAAATTAATCCTGGAACAGTTACTGGCTGATCATTGTCATCTAATGCAACTTCAGTAAGATAAGCTGTATTCACAAGACGGCGTTCTCCATCCTGACCTTCTACATAGCTATCTACTCGAATTTCCATTGATGTGTTACCTACATAAGTTACTTTGCCGTGTAAGACCATTAATTCATTTAAATGAACGGCTTCCTTGAAATTTAGACTATCAATAGAAGCGGTAGTAATATTACAATTACAATGGCGTCTAGCAACAACCCCTGCCAGAACATCAATCCATTCTGTTAATTGTCCGCCAAACAAACGTCCATTTCCATTTAAATGATTTGCCATTACAAGCTGTACATGTTCAGCTTCTGATTCACATACTTTTTTTGCTTTGCGTTCCATAACATCACTTCCTGCTTTAATTTTAACACATATATAAGAAAGAGTGCAGGAGTTTATTAAATTATTTTATCAATAATGCCATATGCAAGAGCTTGTTTGGCATTCATAAAATAATCACGATCGCAATCTGTTTGTATCGTAGTTAAAGACTGGCTGGTATGCTTGCTAAGGATATGATAAAGCCGGTCTTTTAAGCTTGCGATATGAAGGGCAGCGATTTCCATATCTTTTGCCTGTCCCTGCATACCTCCCATTGGCTGATGAATCATAATTTCACTATTACATAATGCACAACGTTTTTCTTTTGATCCAGCACTTAAAATAATAGCTGCCATACTAGCACAGGAACCCATACAAATAGTGCTGATATCGCAAGGAATATAGTTCATGATATCATAAATGGCTAAGCCGGCAGATACACTTCCTCCAGGGGAATTAATGTACATTTGTATAGGTTCTTCACTTATACTGGATAAATATAATAATTGTGAACAGATAGAACTTGACATGGCATCATCAATTTCTCCGGTCATGATAATAATTCTTTCTTTTAGTAAGCAGGAATATAGGTCATATACTCGTTCACTATTAGCATTTCTTTCTATAATTGTTGGCACAAAAAACATATAATCACTCCCATCTCTATATACAGTATGAACAAGACATGCTTTTTAATACAAGAAGGATAAGATGCAATGTATAATTTAGAAAATGCGGGGAAAAATGAATTTGAGAAAATGTGAAAAAAGCGTGTTAAAAAAACGATAAGTGAAATATTTCTCAATTGACATTTTCTTACGAAATACGTATAATAAGAGTGTTAAAAGGAGGACTTTGAAGATGACAGTAAAAGTTGCTATTAATGGATTTGGACGTATTGGACGTCTAGCATTCAGACAGATGTTTGGAGCTGAAGGTTATGAAGTAGTTGCAATCAACGACTTAACTTCTCCAAAAATGCTGGCTCACTTATTAAAATACGACTCTACACAGGGTACATATGCGAAAGCTGATACAGTAGTTGCTGGTGAAAACTCTATCACTGTTGATGGAAAAGAAATCACTATCTACGCTGAAGCTGATGCTAAAAACCTTCCTTGGGGAGAACTTGGTGTAGACGTAGTTCTAGAATGTACAGGATTCTACACTTCTAAAGCAAAAGCTTCTGCACATATCGAAGCTGGTGCTCGTAAGGTAGTTATCTCTGCACCTGCAGGAAATGATCTTCCTACAATCGTGTTCAACACAAACCACGAAACTTTAAAACCAGAAGATACAGTTATCTCTGCTGCATCTTGTACAACAAACTGCTTAGCTCCTATGGCTAAAGCATTAAATGATTTAGCTCCAATTCAGAGCGGAATCATGACTACAGTACATGCTTACACTGGAGATCAGATGACTCTTGACGGACCTCAGAGAAAAGGTGACTTACGTCGTTCTCGTGCTGCTGCTTGCAACATCGTTCCTAACTCAACTGGTGCTGCTAAAGCTATCGGTCT
>OLQY01000234.1_pt1 | contig 73143 bp, 51 predicted proteins | sample 1672851 | NCBI WGS metagenome assembly OLQY01 (sample SAMEA3136730, study PRJEB25190) | human gut metagenome
TCCCGCCAGCACGTCGTGGTGTTCCGCAGATCGAAGTTACATTTGATATCGATGCCAACGGTATCGTAAATGTTTCTGCCAAAGACCTTGGAACAGGTAAAGAACAGCACATCACAATCACAGCTGGTTCCAATATGTCTGATTCTGAAATCGACAAAGCAGTTAAAGAAGCTGCTGAGTTCGAAGCTCAGGATAAGAAACGTAAAGAGGGAATCGACACAAGAAACAATGCAGACTCTATGGTATTCCAGGTTGAGAATGCACTGAAAGAAGCTGGCGATAAGATTGATGCAAACGATAAAGCTGCAGTTGAAACAGATCTGAATGCACTGAAAGATCTCCTTGCTCAGACAGCAAATGCAGAAATGACAGATGCACAGATCGCTGATATCAAAGCTGCTCAGGAAAAGATGATGGAAAGTGCTCAGAAACTTTTCGCAAAAATGTATGAGCAGACACAGCAGGCAGGCGGTCAGGCTGGACCGAATCCGGGAGCTGGTGCTGGTGCAGGTGCTGCACAGGGCGGCAACGAAGCTGGATACGGTGATGATGTCGTAGACGCTGATTACAAGGAAGTATAATAAAGTAAAAAATAAGATGTAAAACCTTAGATGCCATTCATGCTTGCATGAGTGGCATTGGGGGATTATAATAATATTTTGTGTGGCATATAGCTGCATAAGAACAATAACGCAAATCTAACATATAGGAAAGAGAAAAGATGGCTGATAAAAGAGATTACTATGAGGTCCTGGGTGTCAGCAAGACTGCCAGTGATTCAGAATTAAAAAGCGCATATCGAAAATTAGCCAAGAAGTATCATCCAGATGTTAATCCGGGAGACAAAGAAGCAGAAGCTAAGTTCAAAGAAGCAACAGAGGCATACAGTGTCTTAAGTGATGCAGAAAAGAGACGCCAGTACGATCAGTTTGGTCATGCAGCGTTTGAACAGGGCGGCGGTGGTGCCGGCGGCTTTGGTGGATTTGATTTCAACGGTGCAGACATGGGAGATATCTTCGGGGATATTTTCGGAGATCTGTTTGGCGGCGGTGGAAGACGTCGTGCCAATAATGGACCGATGAAGGGTGCAAATTTACGCGCCCGTGTGAATATTACATTTGAAGAGGCAGTGTTTGGATGTGACAAGGAACTGGAGATCGTTCTGAAGGATGAATGTACGACCTGTCATGGAACTGGTGCAAAGCCGGGAACACAGCCGACTACCTGTCCGAAATGTAACGGAGAAGGTCAGATCGTCTATACACAGCAGTCTATGTTTGGCATGGTTCGAAATGTACAGACTTGTCCGGAATGTAATGGAACCGGTAAGATTATCAAAGAAAAATGTACTTCCTGCCGTGGAACAGGATATACTTCTTCCAGAAAGAAGATTCAGGTTTCTATTCCGGCCGGCATTGACAATGGACAGAGTATCCGTATCCGTGATAAAGGAGAACCTGGAACCAATGGTGGTCCGAGAGGTGATTTGCTCGTAGAAGTGAATGTAGCCCGTCATCCAATTTTCCAGAGACAGGATATGAATATCTTCTCCACAGCCCCGCTTACTTATGCGCAGGCAGCGCTGGGTGGAGAAATCCATATCAATACAGTTGATGGCGATGTGGCATACGAAGTGAAGCCGGGAACACAGACAGACACACGTATCCGTCTGAAGGGTAAAGGTGTACCGTCCCTGAGAAATAAGAATATTCGCGGTGATCACTATGTGACTTTGGTGGTACAGGTACCGACCAAGCTGAATGAAGAGGCAAAAGAAGCTCTTCGTAAGTTTGATGAGGCATGTGGAAACAGACCGGCCGCTGAGCCAAAAGACGGATCTGAGAAATCAGAAAAGAAGAAAAAGAGTTTCATGGACAAAATCAAAGAGACTTTTGAGGATTAATTCTATAAAATAGAAGAAACTTTTCGGGAAAAGAGGGAAAACCCCTCTTTTCTTTTTTTGGGTTATCATGTATATTAGATAGCAGGGTTAAAAATACAGAAGCTGTTCGTGCTTGCACGATAAGGCAATTGCAATTGTTGTATAAGTTAAGACAGGAGATTATAATATATGAAATGGAATCGTTTTACGATTAAAACCAAAACAGATGCCGAAGACATGATTATCTGTACATTGGCAGAAATAGGTGTCGAAGGTGCAGAGATTCAGGATCACCAGCCTTTGACAGAGGAAGATAAGGCACAGATGTTTGTAGATATCATGCCGGAAGGTCCAGAAGATGATGGAGTTGCATATTTGAATTTTTATCTGGAGGAAGATGCGGATAAGGATGTAATTTTACGTGACGTCAGAAATGCCCTGGAAGAATTGCGTACATTTATGGATATTGGAGAGGGTACGATTGAAGAGTCTCAGACAGAGGATAAGGACTGGATCAACAACTGGAAAGAATTTTTCCATCAGTTCTATGTGGATGATATACTGATCGTTCCGTCATGGGAAGAAATCAAAGAAGAAGATAAGGACAAGATGATTCTTCATATTGATCCGGGTACTGCATTTGGAACAGGAATGCATGAAACTACACAGCTTGTGATCCGTCAGTTAAAAAAATATGTTAAACCAGGTATCGAACTTCTTGATGTAGGAACAGGAAGTGGTATCCTCGGAATCACAGCGTTGAAGCTTGGTGCAGGTCACGTTGTAGGAACAGACCTTGATCCATGCGCGGTTCCGGCAGTTCAGGATAACAAAGAAGCAAACCAGATCGTGGATGATACTTTTGATATGATGATCGGAAATATCATTGATGACAAAGAGGTACAGGATCAGGTTGGCTATGAGAAATACGATATTGTTGCAGCTAATATTCTGGCAGATGTACTGGTGCCTCTGACACCAGTGATCGTTCACCAGATGAAGAAGGGTGCATATTACATTACATCAGGTATACTTGATGTCAAAGAGGAAGTAGTCAAAGAAGCAGTACAGAAAGCCGGACTTACCTTGGTAGAAGTTACCAGACAGGGTGAGTGGGTATGCGTAACTGCAAGAAAGGACTGATCTCATGCAGAGATTTTTTGTAGAGCCACATCAGATCGATGAAGCGGCACATCAGATTCATATTATTGGAACGGATGTCAACCATATTTCCAATGTTCTTCGTATGAAACAGGGAGAGGAAGTCTGGATCAGTGATGGTGGACAAAAAGAATACCGCTGTGCGATAGAGGCATTCAGTGCAGATGAAGTGCTTCTTCACATTATTTATGCACAGGAACCAGATTATGAACTGCCGAGCAGAATCTACCTCTTTCAGGGACTGCCAAAAGCAGATAAGATGGAATTGATCATACAGAAGGCAGTTGAGCTTGGTGCGTATGAAATCATTCCAGTAGAGACGAAACGCTGTGTTGTGAAGCTGGATGGCAAAAAGGCTGCGAAGAAAGTAGAGCGTTGGCAGCAGATTGCAGAGAGTGCGGCAAAACAGTCCAAGCGTATGCTGATTCCAAATGTGCACCAGGTACTTTCTTTTAAAGAAGCACTAAAGTATGCGGAATCTATGGATATTCGTCTGATTCCGTATGAGCTTGCCAAAGGCATGCAGGAAACAAAAGAAATCCTTGCAGCAATTGAACAGGGACAGTCTATTGGGATTTTTATCGGCCCAGAAGGCGGTTTTGAGGAAAAAGAAGTAGAAGCTGCAATCAGCGAAGGGGCAAAACCAATCACACTGGGTAAACGTATTCTTCGCACAGAAACAGCAGGGCTTGCAATTTTGTCAGTTCTGATGTTTCAGCTTGAAAATTAGTAAAACAGGAAACGATTAAGATAAAAGAGGCAGTATATGGAAGTATATTTTGACAATTCTGCAACGACCAGATGCTATGATTCTGTAAAGGATATCGTGGTAAAAACGATGACAGAGGATTTTGGAAATCCGTCTGCCATGCATCTCAAGGGTGTAGAAGCAGAGAAGTATGTAAAAGAAGCGACAAAGACCATTGCAGGAATTCTGAAAGTGCAGGAAAAAGAAATTCTGTTTACCTCAGGTGGTACAGAATCAGACAACCTTGCGCTGATCGGTGGTGCACTTGCAAATAAGCGTAACGGAAACCACATCATTATCACATCCGTAGAGCATGCTGCAGTCAGCCAGCCGGCATTATATCTGCAGGAACAGGGATTTGAAATCACATATCTTCCGGTAGATGCGCAGGGCAGGGTAAAAATGAGTGCGCTGGAAGCTGTTTTAAGACCAGATACGATCATGGTATCTACCATGCTTGTAAATAATGAAGTCGGAGCTGTGATGCCAGTCGAAGAGATTGCGAAGATGGTACATGAGAAGAGTCCAAAGGCACTGTATCATGTCGATGCAATTCAGGGATTTGGTAAATACCACATTTATCCGAAACGTATGGGAATCGATCTTCTTGCAGTCAGCGGACACAAGATTCACGGTCCGAAGGGTGTCGGTTTTCTGTATATCAACGAAAAAGTGAAGATCATTCCACAGATTCTTGGTGGCGGACAGCAGAGTGGCATGCGTTCCGGAACAGACAATGTACCGGGAATCGCCGGGCTTGGTGTGGCAGCAGGACAGATTTACCGAAATCTGGATGAGAATGTGGAACACATGTATCAGTTAAAGGAGCATATTGCGAAAGGCCTTTCTGAAATCGAAGATATCCGTATCAACGGAATGCCACTTCGTGAAGGTGCACCGCAGATCTTGAGTATCAGTGTTATGGGAGTACGGAGTGAGGTATTGCTGCATTCTCTCGAGGACAAGGGTATATACATTTCGGCAGGAAGTGCATGCTCCAGTCATAAGAGAAAACCAAGCGCTACATTAAGTGCTATGGGAATGTCAAAAGACCAGATTGAAAGTACAGTACGACTGAGCTTCTGTGAAGAAAATACGATCGAGGAAGCGGATTATTTCCTGGATACCATGAAGACTCTGGTTCCGATGCTCAGACGTTATTCAAGAAAATAAACAGGAGGAAATACCAGATATGATATTTCATGCATTTTTGATAAAATATGCAGAAATCGCCATTAAAGGAAAAAACAGATATCTGTTTGAAGATGCACTTGTCAAACAGATGAAACTGGCTCTGGAGCCGGTAGAAGGCGAATTTACAGTAACTAAGGAGCAGGGGCGTGTATATGTTTTCTGCCCGGAAAAATATGATTTTGATGAAGCAGTAGAGGCACTGCAGCGTGTATTTGGAATTGTGGGAATCAGTCCGGTTGTGATCTATGAAGACCAGGGATTTGATCAGATGGCAAAAGATGTTGTTTCCTATATGGAAGCAAGATATCCTGGATACAATGGTTCTTTCAAGGTTTACACACGAAGAGCCAAGAAATCTTATCCGATCACATCGATGGAAGTAAGTGCGGCAATCGGAGAAAAGATTTTGGATGCTTTCCCAGATGCATCCGTAGATGTGCATAATCCGGAAATGACACTTTCAGTAGAGATTCGAGATAAGATTTATGTATATTCAGAGACACTTCCGGGACCAGGTGGTATGCCGATTGGAACAAATGGTAAGGCAATGCTTCTTCTTTCCGGTGGAATTGATAGTCCGGTTGCTGGTTATATGATCGCCAAACGTGGAGTCAAGATAGAGGCTGTTTATTTCCATGCTCCGCCGTATACAAGCGAACGTGCAAAACAGAAAGTCGTAGATCTTGCAAAACTTGTGGCACGTTACAGTGGTCCGATCCGTCTTCATGTAGTTAACTTTACAGATATTCAACTGTATATCTATGATCAGTGCCCGCATGAAGAACTGACGATCATCATGCGCCGCTATATGATGCGTATTGCAGAGCATTTTGCACGCAAGGATAAATGCCTTGGCCTGATTACGGGGGAGAGTATTGGACAGGTGGCCAGCCAGACTTTACAGAGTCTTGCAGCAACAGATGAAGTATGTGGACTTCCGGTATATCGTCCGGTTATCGGATTTGATAAAGAAGAAATCGTACAGATTTCCAGAAAGATCAATACATTTGAGACTTCCATCCAGCCATTTGAAGACTGCTGTACTATTTTTGTGGCAAAACATCCGGTTACAAAACCAAATCTGAAAGTGATTCACAGATCTGAAGAAAAATTAAACGAAAAGATCGATCAGCTGATGGAAGAGGCACTGGCAAGTACAGAAGTAATTGAGATTCAGTAAACAGAAACGAAATAGGCAGAAATAAAAACAGCTTCTCATGCGTTTAGCAAAGAAGCTGTTTTATAACTGTATCATATTTGGTATTTCAAAAGAAAATCGGTGCAGATCACTCAATTACATATGGCTGAACGATTGCCATGATCGAATCAAGAGTGCTTCCTTCTGCATGAATATTCAGGTTGATCGGTTTGGATAAATCCAGGCTGAAGATACCCATGATGGATTTTGCATCGATTACATATCTTCCGGATACTAAATCAAAGTCACAGTCAAATTTACTGATCTCGTTTACAAATGCTTTCACTTTATCGATAGAATTCAGCGAGATTTTTAATGTTTTCATTTTGAGAACCTCCCTATTTAGTGTTATTATGCCATTTATCTTACCCGTACCCCCTCGAAAAGTCAAGGGAAAAAGAGATGAAATTTTGGTTAATCTTTTGCCTGTATGTACAAAAAAACAATTAAAATAAGAAACAAAATGAAACTATCAGAAAATATAAGAGGTAAAATATGAAAAAAAAGGTTGCCCTTCATAATCTGGGCTGTAAAGTAAATGCATACGAAGTAGAAGCGATGCAGCAGCTTCTGGAAAATGCAGGATATGAAACTGTTCCTTTTGAAGAAGGTGCAGATGTTTATGTGATCAATACCTGTACGGTCACCAACATTGCAGACCGTAAATCCAGACAGATGCTTCATAAAGCAAAAAAAATGAATCCGGATGCGATCGTGGTGGCTACAGGTTGTTATGCACAGGCTGACACAGAGAAACTGAAAGAAGATACTGCTGTGGATCTGATCCTTGGAAACAATCAGAAAACACAGATTGTGGAAGCTTTGGAAGAATATGAAAAAGAGCATGCAAAACAGGTGCAGGTGATTGAAATTAACCATACAAAAGAGTATGAAGAACTTTCCATATCATCTACCGCAGAACATGTCCGCGCATACATTAAAGTACAGGATGGCTGTAACCAGTTCTGTACTTACTGTATCATTCCGTTTGCGAGAGGACGTGTCCGCAGCAGAAAAATCGAAGAAGTGCTGAGTGAAGTGGAAACACTTGCTGCAAAAGGTTACAAGGAAGTTGTACTTACCGGAATCCATTTAAGTTCCTATGGAGTGGATTTCCCGAAAGAAGAAAGAGAAAGTCTTCTTTCACTGATTCAGGCAGTAAGCAGAGTGGAAGGAATCAGCAGGATTCGTCTTGGCTCATTGGAGCCAAGAATTATCACAGAAGAATTTCTGGAAGGTATTGTGAAAACAGGAAAAGTGTGTCCGCATTTTCATTTATCCCTGCAGAGCGGATGCAATAAAACTTTGAAAAATATGAATCGCCGTTACAGTGCACAGGAGTATGCGGAAAAATGTGAACTGATCCGCAAGTTTTATCCGGCACCTGCACTTACAACAGATGTGATTGTGGGATTTCCACAGGAAACAGAAGAGGATTTTGAAGAATCTTATGAATTCGTAAAGAAGATTCATTTTTATGAGACGCATATTTTTAAATATTCCAGAAGACATGGAACAAAAGCGGCATCCATGGATGGTCAGCTGACTGAAGCGGCAAAGGCGCAGCGCAGCGACCGGATGCTTGAACTGCATGAGATTCGTGCCAGAGAATATGAAGAGGCGATGATCGGAAAAAAAATGGAACTTCTCCTGGAGGAAGAGATTGAGATTGATGGCAGACCATGGTATGTTGGCCACAGCAGAGAATATGTGCGTGCAGTCGTCAGCAAAACGGATGCACATAGGGTAAATGACCTTGTTACAGTAAAAGCAGTTGCTTTTGTCAGAGATCACATTTTGGAAACAAAAGAAGTGTAAGCTTATATATTATTTGATCTATGAGAAAAAAATGTTCTGAAAATGTGTTCTTGTATTTTATATGGAATTATATTAAAATAAAAGGGAAATCTTATTAAGGACGTGAGTAAAATGGCAGAAAACAATTTAGGAAATACACAGTATTTCAGAACAAAACCGGATGCAGATCTTGAAGTAAAAGAGGTTCTGGACCTGGTCTACAATGCAATGGATGAAAAAGGATATAATCCGGTGAACCAGATCGTCGGCTATATTATGTCCGGAGATCCTACCTATATTACCAGTCATAAGGGTGCGAGAAGCATGATCATGAAAGTTGAGAGAGATGAGCTGGTAGAAGAACTTCTTAATGAATACATTAAGAATAAATCCTGGGAACGATAAGTGATGCGGATCCTGGGATTAGATTATGGTTCAAAGACCGTAGGTGTGGCAGTCAGTGACCCGTTGGGAGTGACTGCTCAGAGATTAGAGACAATCTGGCGAAAACAGGAAAATAAACTTCGCCGGACGCTTGCCCAAGTAGAAGAACTCGTGAAAGAGTACGAAATAGAAAAGATCGTTCTTGGATATCCTAAGAATATGAACAATACTGTCGGTGAGCGTGCAGAGAAAGCTCTGGAATTCGGGGAGATGCTTAAGAAGCGTACAGGCCTTGAAGTGATCATGTGGGACGAACGGCTGACAACAGTTTCGGCGGATCGGACCCTGATGGAGGCTGGTGTGCGCAGAGAAAATCGTAAAGAGTATCTCGACGGAATTGCAGCAGTATTTATTTTACAGGGATATCTGGATTCCCTTAAAATGTAACATAAAGGTGATAGTATGGAAAAAATCAGATTTCAGCTGGCCGATGGGACAGTAGAAGAGTTTTTTATTGAGGAACAGACAAGAATCGGAGGAGTATCGTATCTTCTTGTATCGGATTCTATGGAAGATGAAGCGTCTGCCTATATTTTGAAGGATGTATCGAAGGATACAGATCCGGAGGCCTGCTATGAAATGCTCGAAGATGAGGACGAACTGCAGGCTGTTTATAAAGTTTTTGAACAAATGCTTGAAGACGTGGATTTTGAAATGTAAGAAACATACTATAAGAAACAGGCGTCACTAGGAACGTAAGAATCAGTGACAGGCAGACTAAGAAGGAATGTGAGCGCATTCCTGCATTAGTGTGCCAAAATGTTTGATTCCAGAGGACACATGACAGGTGTTTTCTGCATTGCACAGAATATGGAGGTGCTTGATTGAGCGAAAATATAAATGAAAATGTGAGCGTAAATAAAGAAAGAGAAAATCACAGAGAATATAATAAAACCAGAAAATATAACAGCCGAAATCGTAAACCAGGTGATAATAATACAAAGAAACCGATGGGAAAACAGAAAAATTTCCGTTATAAACAGCAGAAAACGAATAGCAGACATTATGAGAAACATTCTGACAGACAGGAAATAGCTGCTGCAGGAGAAGTAGCAGCAGTACAGCAGCCAAAGGCAGTAACGAAGCCGTTTTCCAGAAACAATAAAACACAACAGCCAAGAGGGAATGCGCGTCGTGGCCGTAAGGGTACTTCAAAACTGAAGATCATTCCGTTAGGTGGACTGGAACAGATTGGAATGAACATTACTGCTTTTGAGTATGAAGATAGTATTGTAGTTGTTGACTGTGGTCTTGCTTTCCCGGAAGATGATATGCTTGGTATCGATCTGGTCATCCCGGATGTTACTTATCTGAAAGAAAATATTTCCAAAGTAAAAGGCTTTGTGATCACACATGGACATGAGGATCATATCGGTGCGCTTCCTTATATCCTGAAAGAGGTTAATGTTCCGGTCTATTCGACAAAACTTACACTTGGACTGATCACAAATAAACTGAAGGAACACAACCTTGTACGTTCCACAAAACTAAAAGAAGTAAAACATGGACAGGTTATCAACCTTGGTGATTTTTCCATTGAATTTATCAAAACAAATCATAGTATCCAGGATGCTTCTGCACTCGCAATTTATTCACCTGCAGGAATTGTTGTCCATACAGGTGACTTTAAGGTGGATTATACACCGGTATTTGGTGATGCGATCGATCTGCAGCGTTTTGCCGAGATCGGTAAGAAAGGTGTACTTGCACTGATGTGTGACAGTACGAATGCAGAACGTCCGGGATTTACCATGTCAGAGCGTACGGTAGGACATGTATTCGATAATCTTTTTAATGAACACAAAAATGCACGAATCATCATTGCGACATTTGCATCTAATGTAGACCGTGTACAGCAGATTATTAATACCGCATATAAATTTGGACGTAAAGTAGCTGTAGAAGGACGAAGCATGGTCAATATCATTTCCGTTGCTTCTGAACTCGGATATCTTCGTATTCCGGAAAATACTCTGATAGAAATTGACCAGGTAAAAAATTATCCGGATGAAAAAGTTGTTCTGATCACAACAGGAAGCCAGGGTGAATCCATGGCGGCTCTTTCCAGAATGGCTGCGAATATCCACAAGAAGATTACAATTAAACCGAATGATACTATCATTTTCAGTTCAAATCCGATTCCTGGAAATGAGAAAGCCGTTTCCAAGGTTATCAATGAGCTGTCCATGAAGGGTGCAAAGGTTATTTTCCAGGATGTTCACGTATCCGGACATGCCTGCCAGGAAGAAATCAAACTGATCTATTCTCTGGTAAGACCAAAATATGCGATTCCGGTTCATGGTGAATACAGACATCTGACTGCACAGAAACATGTCGTAGAAGATCTTGGTATTCCGAAAGAGAATATCTTTATCCTTGCTTCCGGTAATGTTCTGGAGCTGGATGCAAACAGTGCAGCAGTTACCGGCTCTGTTCATACAGGTGCGATCTTTGTAGATGGTCTGGGGGTTGGTGATGTCGGTAATATCGTACTTCGTGACCGTCAGCATCTGTCAGAGGATGGTATCATGATTGTTGTTATGACACTTGAACGCCACAGCAATGTGGTTCTTGCCGGACCGGATATTGTATCCAGAGGATTTGTCTATGTAAGAGAGTCCGAGGATCTGATGGAAGATGCAAAAGAAGTCGTAGAAAATGCGTTAGATTCCTGTCTGGAACGTAACATTACAGATTGGGGCAAGATCAAGAATACAGTAAAAGATGCACTCAGTGATTTCCTGTGGAAGCGAACAAAGAGAAGTCCGATGATCCTGCCGATCATTATGGAGGCATAAATAACATGGATGCTGTAAACAGAAACATTCATCTTCTTCTGAATTCTATCCAGAAGAGCGATGTGTACAGAACTTACAAGAAACAGGAGGCAATCCTGGAAAAAAATCCGGAACTGGTCTCGAGAGTGCAGCATTTCCGGTCAGATAACTTCCGGCTTCAGAATGAAGAAAGAGGAAATTTGCTTCAGGATGCGGAACAGCTGGCACGAGAATCAGCAGAACTTCGAAGAAATCCGGAGGTAAATGCTTATCTTGATGCGGAACTGGCACTTTGCAGGATGATGCAGCAGATTTGTAAGACATTGACAGATGGAATTGAGATCAAGGTGCCGGAAATCTGAGCAGTGCAGTTTGATGAGGTATGATCAGTACACAGAAAGGAGCAGATATGGGAGATACCAAAGACCGGGTAGGTGCGGCTGGAGTGATCGTTGCAGGAGGATTTTTTAAAATAGCTTTGTATGTTTGTGTGGCTGTCCTCGTGATCTGGATCGGTAAGGTTACCTACCAGTTTGGGTATAACGTTTTTAACCAGCAGGCGATGAACCCGGGAGAAGGACAGGAAGTAACTGTTGTGATCAAAGAAGATGCAACAAGTTATGATATCGCAAAGACATTAAAGAGTAAAGGACTGATCGAGGATACGCTGGTGTTCTGGGTACAGGAAAAACTTTCAAATTACAGTGGGAAAATGAAACCAGGCACATATCTACTCAGTACTGCCTATACACCAAATAGGATCATGGGAATTCTTGCAGGTGATGCAGAGCAGGAAGGAGCAACTTCGTGATCGTAGAAGAGAGAATGCGTACGTTTATTAATTCCCTTGATGCAGGGAACACTCCATTTCTTGATGAACTGGAGTGTTCTGCGTTGTCTGAGGGAGTTCCGATCATTCGTAAGGAGATGCAGAGCTTTATAAAGACACTGCTGGCACTTAAGAAGCCGCAGCGTATTCTGGAAGTGGGGACAGCCGTTGGCTTCTCCACACTTCTTATGTGTGAGTACAGTCAGCCTGAAATGCATATCACAACGATTGAAAATTATGAAAAGAGAATTCCAAAGGCAAGGGAGAATTTCCGAAGAGCCGGCCGTGAGTCGCAGATTACCTTTTTGGAAGGAGACGCAGGGCAAATTCTGAAAGAACTTTCGGGATCTTATGATCTGATTTTTATGGATGCGGCCAAGGGACAGTATATTCACTGGCTGCCGGATGTGGTGCGGCTGCTTGCCCCGGGCGGAGTCCTGATGTCAGATAACGTACTTCAGGAGGGCGAGCTGATTGAATCCCATTATCTTGTGGAACGAAGAAACCGTACGATCTACAAGCGTATGAGAGCGTATTTGTATGAACTGAAACACCATCCACAGCTTATGACAAGTATTATTCCGCTGGGAGACGGCGTGTCTTTGAGCGTTAAGGAGGAAGCATGAGAAATATAGAGTTACTGGTACCTGCAAGCAGTCTTGAAGTACTGAAAATAGCCGTTGTATTTGGTGCAGATGCGGTATATATAGGTGGAGAAGCATTTGGCCTCCGCGCAAAAGCCAAGAATTTTTCACATGAAGATATGGCAGAGGGAATTGCGTTTGCACATGAACATGGAGTAAAGGTTTATGTGACAGTAAATATTCTGGCGCATAATGATGACCTTCCGGGAGTAAGAGAATATCTGCAGGAGTTGAAAGAACTGAAACCGGATGCACTGATCATTGCAGACCCGGGAATTTTTACCTATGCCCGTGAAATTTGTCCGGAAATAGAATGCCACATCAGTACACAGGCAAACAATACAAACTATGAGACATACCGTTTCTGGTATAAGCTCGGCGCGAAACGTGTCGTAACGGCAAGGGAACTTTCTTTGAAAGAAATCCGTGAGATCCGTGAACATATTCCGGATGATATGGAAATCGAGACTTTTGTTCATGGAGCAATGTGTATTTCTTATTCCGGAAGATGCCTGCTTAGCAATTATCTGGTTGGAAGAGATGCGAATCAGGGGGCATGCACACATCCGTGTCGTTGGAAATATTCTATTGTGGAAGAAAAACGTCCTGGTGAATATATGCCGGTATTTGAGAATGAGAGAGGAACTTATATCTTCAACTCCAAGGATCTCTGTATGGTAGAGCATATGGATGATATCCTGAACAGTGGTATCGACAGCCTGAAGATTGAAGGACGCATGAAGACTGCTCTTTATGTGGCAACTGTTGCAAGAACTTATCGCAAGGCAATTGATGATTACATGGAGGCTCCGGAAAAATATAAGGCAAATATGTCCTGGTATCAGGAACAGATTTCCAATTGTACGTACCGTCAGTTTACGACAGGATTCTTTTATGGCAAACCAGATGAACATACGCAGATTTATGACAACAATACGTATGTAAAAGAATATACTTATCTGGGATATGCAGAAGAAGTTGATGAAAATGGTTTCGCACATATTACGCAGAGAAATAAGTTTACTGTTGGTGAGATGATTGAGATCATGAAACCGGATGGCAGAAATATCACAGCAACCGTTCGTGCAATCTATGATGAAGATGGAAATTCTGTAGAAAGTGCACCGCATCCGCAGCAGAAACTTGCCGTAGACCTTGGAACAGAGATTGAAAAGTATGATCTCCTTCGAAGGGCCGAGGCATAAAATAAAGACGAATCTGTAAAACAGAACTTAGAATAAAAAGAGAGCAGATATCCTCATGAGAAGTGATATCTGCTCTTTTTTTATTTAATGAAAAATTTAGCGACTGCGCACAGGGGCATTCATAACAAGCTGAGCGTTGGCATTCCACTGACTACCATTTACAGGGGCTGCCATAACCTGAATTTTAGTTACTTTACTGCGATATTTCCATTTCGCAAGAGACGTTTTTAAACGGACAGTTTGATCAGCAGGTACAATTCTGGCACATTCGAAGATATGTTTTCCACTGTAAAAGCGCAATTTGATCTGTACATATCCATTCTGTGCACCACTTGCGCGGAGCGTTGTGCAGAAATTTGGATATGATTTAAAGGAAAGACTGCGTTTCATTTTTTGTGAGAATCCCCATAAACTGTTTTTGTTTCGTCGGATATCATGAAGAGCAGTAAAGGTATTTCCTGTTTTATGTGAAGTTGTAACAGCACCATAAGGAGACCAGCTCTGATATATGGAAGCACCGCGGCGATATGCATTTACCTGTTCAAGTGCTCCGATGGTACAGTTTGATTTGTTATAGAGTTTGGAACTGTATGAAGGGATCAGCGATTTCCAGTTGCTGACACCGATCGTGGATGGAATAAATGCGGTTTCGGAAGCAGAACGACTGCTGTCCATATATTTAAAGACACTCCAGGATCTTTTCTTTGTGTTGGCAGATTCAAAATCAGCAGATCTGGCGTCGGTTGTCCATAATCCAAGATTCAGTCCCTGTTTGATCTCTTCTTTGTGGTCGATCTGACGATGAATGATCAGTGAGTCGATCATATTATCTGATTCAGCAAGAAGGTAACTGTAGGCAACCGCAGCTGCCTGCAGATTTTCAACATTGTGTTTTCTCTGAACAGAAGTATAACCGGTCTCGGACAGAATGATCCTTGTTTTTGAACCATATTTCTGACGTATATAGCTGGTCAGCAGGCGGATATTTCCCATATTGATCACAGGCGTTGTAAGTGATTTGGTGAGCTGCCCGTTTGTATTCGCCCAGAAACGAGGCTCTGTCAGTGGAGAACTGTATGGGTGATATGCAAGGTTCCATTGCAGATTTCCACCGGCACGTATCTTTGAAGCAAAAGAATCCAGCATTTTTCGTGAAGCAAAGGTTCCATTCACATAATTTGTATTCCACAGATGATCAAGTGAAATATAAACTCTTGCATTAGAATAAACACTGACCAGTGTATTATAGGCAAGACGAAACTGATCTGCATAAATCTGAGAATACTGTCTCAGTGTCTGGGAACCGGCGTAATTATAAGTGTTGTAATTATTGACTTCATTTCCGATGATCCAGTTGGAAATCTGTCCGTATTTTTTTGTGGAAGTACTGTAACGTCTGGCCAGAAAATTCAGTGTTGCCTGCAGCTGCTTTCTCGCAGAACGGTCTTTGGTATTCCAGGCATAAAAAGCATGTCCCTGCTGGCGTCCCTGTGGATAGATCAGGCTGGTCAGGTCACTGCGCCAACTCAGAAGCAGAACAGCAGAATTTACAGATGAAGTGGAATTCAGTGCAAGCAGCTGTCTGTCGTAATAAGAGACAGAATCTTTTACAAACCAGTAAGTTTGTCCCTGGTATTTCCAGGAGTAAGAGTACCTGGAATTTTGAAGCGCCGGTGGTGCGATCAGCTGACTGAAATCAATATTGATCACAGAATTTCGTACATTCAGTTCTTCCGCATCTTCCATCATGTCAGCATTGACCTGAAGTCCCTTTTTGGAGATGGACTTTGGAAAACGATATCGATATTTGGCCAGTGCACCGGGGTTGGAAATAAATCTGCGTGTGCTGATATAGGTATATTTCCCACTGGAATTCCGAGAAGCGACAGCAAAACCGGAATTCAGAAGGTTGACACCACCGGAATTTAATTTACAGGTAAATGTCATTTTTTTTGATTTTTTACAGGATGCTACTGGCCTGGCCGACATGCCCGGAGTCAGTGCAAAAAGGTAACAGCGAGATCCGGATATTTTACGTGGATTTGCCGTGACAGCGGTTACGCGGACTTTGCTTTTTCCTGAAATCTTACAGCTGCTGATCGTTACAGGCCGTGAGGCTGCAGAGACCGAAGCGGGTGCAAAACCTGTTCCGATCAAAACAGTACAGAGCAGAAGAATCAGCAGTTGTTTCAATAGTTTGTGCATATATACAAAGCCTGATCGTTCAGTTGTATCTGTCATATGAATAGAAAACCTCCTTCCGACTGAAGACATCTCAGTCTGTTTCTAATTTTAGAGTATTTCTGACAGAAAATCAACCGAAGAGAGTTTTTAATTTTTTTAATGCGTTTTTTTCGATTCTGGAGACATAGGAACGACTGATATGAAGCTGATCGGCGATTTCACGCTGTGTCATTTCGTTGTTTTCAAACAGTCCATAACGACAGCAGATGACCTGGTATTCTTTTGGTGTCAGGATATCCTTCATAGAAGAAAAAAGAAATCGTATATCCTGACGGGTAGAATATTCTTCTACGATATCCACCGGCGGACTTTCGATAATATCCAGCAGACTGATCTCATTTCCCTCTTTGTCTGTTCCGATCGGTTCATAAAGAGAAACTTCACGTGAACATTTTTTTCTTGCACGCAGCATCATAAGAAGTTCGTTATCAATACAGCGGGCGGCATAAGTGGACAGCCTGGCAGAACGTTCTGAATTGAAGGTGGAAATAGCCTTGATCAGTCCGATCGTACCGATAGAGATCAGATCTTCCAGTTCTTCTCCGTTTCCCTGATATTTTTTTGCAACATGGGCAACCAGACGAAGATTACGTTCGATCAGAATACGTTTTGCTTCCGGATCCCCTTCCTGGCAGCGTCTGAGGCAGAGCCGTTCCTCTGCTGCGGTCAAAGGTTTCTGAAAAGTTTTCAAATATCCACCTCAAAAGGGGCTTCTATATAGAATATGTCAGAGGCTGGAGCAACGTGCTTTTCCCATAAAATTATATAATTTGCGTATCCTCAGGATGTAGTGTATAATAAATTTTATATGAGAAAAATACACTTTCAAGGATAATCAGGTGAACTATTTTGAAAAAAAAGATAGAACAGATACTCAATGGAAAATTCAAATATGATCAGCCGGAACTCCTTTTTTCAAAAGAAAAACTGGAGATAAAGATCAAAGCAGGAACGACTACACAGGGGGAGCTGTATCTTGGAACGGAGAACAATGATAAGATACAGGGATATATTACTTCCTCAGATCGAAGATTTGTTCCGGGAAACAGTCGGTTTTCGGGTACAACCGTACGGCTGCCTTATGGAATTGACGCAGTGGGAATGCAGGCTGGTGATATATGCAGAGGCTGGCTCTGTGTGACTTCCAGCATAGGAGAGTACAAGCTTCCGTTTGCAATTGAGGCAATAAAAGAAGAAATCATAAGTTCTGTAGGAAAAGTTGATGATATGCAGACATTTTGCGAGATTGCCAGAAAAGATTTTCGAGAAGCTTATCATCTTTTTAACGAAAAAGATTTTTGTATGATGTTCAGGAAAGCAGACAAAAAGCAGAAAGCGTTGTATGCAGGTCTGTCCGGACAGCCAGTAACTTATCAGCATCTGGAGGAATTTCTGATCAGTCTGAAGGAAAAAGATCCTGTTTCCGTATCCTTAAAAACTACCGCAGCAGAATTTTATAATGTAGAAGAAGATATGCAGGAATCTTTTGAGATACACAGAAGCGGATGGGGACATCTTCGCCTTGAGATCGAGACAAAGGGGGAGTTCCTGGAGCCAGAACGTCATGTGATAACGGATGAGGATTTTATTGGAAGCAGTGTTCAGATCAACTATCTTGTTCGTGCAGATCAGTTAAAAAGAGAAAATCACATAGGCGAGATCATTGTAAGAAGTCCGTATCAGGAACTGACGTATCATGTCCTTGCATCGAGGGGAGCGCGCATTCATATTGATGTACACAGAGAAGAAAAAAGGCACAAACTTGCACTTGTGAAGGATTATCTTGAATATCAGGAAAACAGGATCAATTTTCAGACATGGAAAGAAAATGCAGGGTTTGAATTAAATCAGCTGAGGGAAGCAGGCTGCGAATATCCGGAGTACCAGTTTCTGGAGGCATATATGGCACATCTGGACGGAAAAGATGATGTGGCAAAAAAAATCCTCAAGAATTTTCACGGTAAAGAATTTACAAGGGAAGAACTGGAAACAGCCGGAACTTATCTCTATCTCTGTACAGTGACCGGCTTGTATAAGGATCGGGGACAGGCAGTATGGAAATTGCAGAATTTTTTCAGGCAGAAAGAGGACAGTTTCCAGCTTTTGTGGCTGTTGCTTCAACTTGACAGTACATATCGTACCACACCATCGAAAGTACTGTTCATGATGGAAGAACTATATGAAAAAGGCTGTACAAGTCCGCTTCTTTATATAGAAGCCTGGAAGATGATCAGTGAGGATGTTTCTCTGCTTCATCGTCTTACCCCGTTCTGGATGCAGGTATTCTGCTATGCTGGTAAACATGATCTGCTTACCGAAGAGCTTGTGATGCGTATGGCATATCTCTCCGGATATGAAAAAAGATTCTATGGAAGTCTGTATCAGGCGCTTGCAGCCGGATATGAGAAATTTTCATCAGATGATGTGCTGGAGGCTGTCTGCAAATATATCATGAAGGGGGAACCACGCAGACCGGTATATTTCAAATGGTTCTCGCTTGCGGTAAGCAGAGGATTACGTATCACCAGATTATTTGAATATTATGTGGAAACCATGGATATTACATATAGAAGACAGCTGCCGAAGCCGCTTCTGATGTATTTTGCGTACAATGACAATTCACTTGGTGATGCACGCAAGGCTTATGTATATGCGAGTGTGATCGCATTTAAAGAAAAAGATCCGAAAACATATGAAAATTATAAGGATAATCTGGAACGGTTTGCCTATCGCAAACTCAGAGAAGGACAGATGGATGAAAATTATGCGATCCTGTATCAGGAATTCCTGTTTGATCCGGTAAGTGCTGAAGATGGAGAAGCAATCGCTCCGAAGATGTTTACCTATCGTCTGTACTGTGATGACAGCAAAATCCGGCAGGTGATCGTGCGGCACAGTCAGCTTGCAGAGGAAGAAATCTATCCTTGCAATAAAGGAATTGCATATCCGAGAATCTATACAGATGATGCGGTGATCCTGTTCCAGGATGATAAGCAGAGACGTTATGTTTCTACAATCCCATACAATCTTACAAAGCTCACAGATGAAAGCAAGGCAGTACCGGAACTTCTGGAACTGGGAGTCAGAGAACGGGGACTTCTGCTGTATTATTGCGAATCGACAACGCTGAATGCGGATAATCTGGAGTATTTTCAGAGTCTGGCAGAACTTGAGGACTGTACAGAAGAGTATAGAAATTCTGTAAGAAAACAGATTCTGGATTACTATGCTGCGAATGTTCAGGATCAGAATCTTGATAAATATCTTGAAAAAATGGATTTCCGTCAGTATGCACAGGTTGACCGTACGACACTGCTTGAAGTATTGATCACCAGAAGAATGTTTCGTCAGGCAATGGTGATTGTAGAAGAATTTGGTTATGAAGGACTGGATCTGAGCTGCCTTCTCAAGATGACAAGCCGGATGATCCTGAAAAGTGACATGGCAGAAGATGACGAACTTCTGGCACTGGCATCCGAGGTTTACCGGAAGGGTAAATATGATGAAGTGATCCTGCATTATCTTATGCTGTATCGGTTTGGACCACTGGATGAACTTATTTCGATATGGAAGAGTGCCAGAGGATTCGAAATGGATACGTATGATCTGGAAGAAAGAATCTTAAGTCTTCTGATCTTTACGGAAGATTACCGTAAAGAGGGGGAAGCTGTACTGGAATCTTATGTGAAACAGTCCGGAAAAGAACGAATCACAGGAGCATACCTTACACTGGTTTCTTATGGCGTTTTTGTCAGAGAATATACAATGAGTACGTTCATCAGAAGCAGGCTGGAATATGCATTTACCAGTAAGTGGCCGGTTAATCTTATCTGCAGACTGGCGCTTCTGCAGGAAATTTCCAGAGAAAAAGATCCAAAACCGGAATATGTGGGAATAGCACAGAGCATACTGGAAGAGTGTGCAAAAGAAAATCTGAAATTTGCGTTTTTCCGCAAACTCTCACCGGAACTTTTGAGTCCATATCAGTTGGATGACAAAACATTTGTGGAATGTCGTGTAGTACCTGGGGCAAAGGTTACGTTGTTTTACAGACTGGATACCGGACTTGGAGCAGAGACAGCATATAAATGCGAACCTTTGAAAGAAATGTATCAGGGCATATTTGTAAGGACATTTACTTTGTTTTACGGGGAGACACTGCAGTATTATTTCCAGATCGATGAGGGCGATAAAGACAATACAAAGAAGACTTCGGAACGCAGCGTTTCAATGAAAAAAGTCGAGGGTGCCTCTGGAAGCAAGTATCAGATGCTGAATCAGATGTTGTCTGCAAGAAGACTGGACAAAATGCAGGAAGTGACAGACAGTCTGAAAGATTATCTCAGACAGGAACAGTATGTGAAAAACATGTTTAGCATAGAGAAGGAAAGCGGAAGATGAATGAAACAAGAGACTTGATAATAGGAATTGATTTTGGAAAAGAATATTCTCAGATCTGTTATTATGACCGCAAGGCAGAGGAACCGCGTTCACTTCCCGTAAAAGTGGGAAGCAGCCAGTTTGAAATGCCGACCTGTCTTTGCCTGCGCCCAGACCGCAAGACATATTGTGCGGGATTGGAAGCAGAATATTTTGCAAGAGAAAAAGGTGGATTTCTCGCTGGAAACCTTTATGAGATATCAGCACAGAACGGACCGGTAGCGGTTGGAGGTGAAAAAAAAGAAGCATGGGAGATTCTTGCACATTATCTGCATGAGATGCTGAAACTTACAGGGATTGCGGAAGTAGAAAAAAACATCCGGAGTCTGTCGATTGCCATGGACAGTCTGAATGCTGTACAGGTAGAAAATCTTCAGCGGGCATGCAGAGAACTGGGAATCCCGGAAGAACGTACGATTCTTCTGGATTATGAAGAGAGTTTTTATTATTATGTTATGACACAGAAGGTAGAAACCTGGAACAGAAGTGTAGGCTGGTACAGCTTTGAACAGCAGAAGGTAAGTTTTCGACGCATGTCCATGAATTCAGGAACACGACCGGTACTGGTACATCTGGAAGAGCCTGTTACAACGACTCTGAGTGCGAAGGTAGAGGAGCGGGATGCAGAATTCTATACATTTATCAAGAACACACTTGGTAAAGAATTGTATTCCAGTATTCAGATCAATGGAGAGGGATTTGACCAGGAATGGGCACAGAAATCTGTGAAGCTGTTATGTTATCAGAGAAGAAAAGTTTTTTATGGAAATAACCTGTTTGCAAGAGGAGCCTGCAGCGCAGGAGCGGAACGGGTGATCAATCATGACCTGAAAGACTATCGTTATATGAGCAGTTCGCTGGTACTTTCTGATGTTGGAATGGAGCTGCGTGTCATGGGAGCACCGGCTTATTATCCGTTGATCGAATCAGGCAGAAACTGGTATGAAAGTAATGCATATGTCGAGTTGATCCTGGATGGAACGAAGGAACTTGTTTTTATTGTAGATACAATGGGCGAGGCAAAAAAGAAACGGATCGCAATGGCATTGCCGGGGCTGCCGGAGAGACCAGAGCGGACAACGAGACTTGGTGTGAATCTGCAGTATACTTCACAGGATGAATGCAGGGTTACAGTAAAGGATCTTGGATTTGGTGAGATGTTTCCATCAAGTGGCAAAGAGTGGACAGAAACGACCAGATGGCAGGAGGAGACAAAGTGAGCGGATATATACTGTGTCAGACAAAACGGGCAAAGCTGCCTTATTTCATAGAAAATATCAGTACCAATGTGTATTCCATTGAAGAACTCTGCTATTATCTGTATCATAATCTGTATCTGATCGACCAGACGATCATGAATGAAGGATTGTGCAGCTGGATACAGGAGGAACTGGAACTTCCGGCACTGGCAGCCAAACTTCGTTCCAAGCTCAGCAAATTTGCAAGTGCGGAAGATATTGTTTATCCGGTATTTAAAGAAATCAATTATCTGACATATGAAGAACTGAAAGAACTGAATGTACGTCTGCAGAAGATGAATGAAGAAACTCCGGCAATGCGTGAGAAACAGAAGGCAGATGCATTAATGGAGAATGAAATGTATGTACATGCGATACAGGTTTACCAGAATCTTCTGGAAAGGGAAGATCTTGAGGAAATCCGTGAGGGGATGACAGAAAAAGTGTACCACAATCTTGGCTGTGCTTACAGTTATCTGTTTCAGATGGAAAAAGCTACAGAGTATTTTCGAAAAGCATACGAGGGAAGCAGGAGCCGGGAGGCACTGGAAGCTTATCTGATCGCTTTTGGAATGACAAGAACATCTTCAGAATATGAAAAAATGGCAAAATCAATAGGGACAGAGAAGGAAGTTCTGCAGAATATCCGAGAGAGACTTCAGGAGTTTTCCAAAACACCGGAGCTGGTGGTGAATAAGACAAATATGGACGAAATACTCACCAGACTGACACGAGAATATCACAGAAGTACGGGTTCGTGAAAATTGTAACAATGTATACAGTTTTTTTGCACGATTATAGTAGACGAAACAGATTTAATCTGTTAAACTAGACTTATAATTTGGGTTTGGTAATACCACCCAAAAAGATTAGGAGGAATTTATCATGTTAGTAAACGCTTCAGAAATGTTGAAAAAAGCAAAAGCTGGTCACTATGCAGTAGGTCAGTTCAACATTAACAACCTTGAGTGGACAAAAGCAATCCTGCTTACAGCACAGGAACTCAACTCTCCGGTTATCCTTGGTGTATCCGAAGGTGCAGGAAAATACATGACAGGTTATAAGACTGTTGTTGGTATGGTGAAAGGAATGCTCGAGGAACTCAATATCACAGTTCCGGTTGCACTTCACCTGGATCACGGCAGCTACGAAGGATGCCTGAAATGCGTAGAAGCCGGTTTCACATCTATCATGTTTGATGGTTCCCATTATCCGATCGAAGAGAACGTAGAAAAAACAAAAGAACTGGTTAAGATCGTTGCAGAGCATGGAATGTCTCTGGAAGCAGAAGTTGGTTCTATCGGTGGCGAAGAAGATGGTGTAGTAGGTATGGGTGAATGTGCAGATCCTAAGGAATGCAAGATGGTTGCAGATCTTGGTATCGACTTCCTTGCAGCAGGTATCGGTAACATCCACGGTAAATACCCGGCTAACTGGAAAGGTCTGAGCTTTGAGACACTGGATGCTATCCAGAAGCTGACAGGAGATATGCCACTTGTACTTCACGGTGGTACAGGTATCCCGGCAGACATGATCAAGAAAGCAATCGACCTTGGTGTATCCAAGATCAATGTTAATACAGAATGCCAGCTTGCATTCGCAGCAGCTACACGTAAATATATCGAAGAAGGCAAGGACGAGCAGGGTAAAGGATTTGACCCACGTAAACTTCTTGCTCCAGGAACTGAAGCAATCAAAGCTACAGTTAAAGAAAAAATGGAACTTTTCGGATCCGTTAACAAAGCCTGAGAAGTACACTTTTTATAAGGTGGAAAAGAATAAAGGAATCAGTGTCTCCGGACACTGGTTCCTTTTTTGGCATTTTCATGGTAAGATGTTTCTATGGCAGAAAATAAGACTATTAATAAAGAACAAAACAGAACAGAGAACAATGAAATTGTGATCATGAATTTTTCCGGAATTTACAAAGAACAGCAGTTTTACCGGAACCATGCAGAAATGCAGGAAGATATATCCTGGTTGGAGGTACAGGATTTACCGGGAAGTAACTGTTACTGTGATGAGGAAGCGCAAAACCGGATACTGGATGATATAAAGAACTATACGGGAAATGGCATACATTTCATTGACTCAGGAAATTATCATTATGTAAGCCGGCTGTGGCTGTCAAAGATGGAACATCCATTCCGGCTTCTGGTATTTGATAATCATACGGATATGCAACTGCCGGCCTTTGGAGGCCTTTTATCCTGTGGTGGATGGATTGCGGCATCTTTGGAAGAAGTACCGATGCTGCAAGAGGTAATTCTTGTTGGACCGGATGAAGAGGCCTATATGCAGGTTGAACCGGAATTTCAGCAGAAAGTACAGTTTTTGTCCAGAGAAAAGTTGCTGGCAATGACAGGTGAGGAAAAGAATACATTTTTCAGGAATCTGCGTGCAGATCTTCCAATGTATATTTCCGTGGATAAAGATGTGCTGTGTACAGCAGATGCGTCAACAACATGGAGCCAGGGTGATATGAGCCTTGAGAAACTTCAAAAGTTTCTGGAAATCGTGCTGCAACAACAGCAGATTTTGGGAATGGATATCTGTGGAGAATGTGATCCTGATGCATGCGAGAGAAATCTATTGAATGACAGGGCGAATCAGAAACTTCTTGAATTGTGGAAAAAATACTTTCCGCAGATCCGGGAGAGGAGACAGGATATATGAGAAATGAACTGTTTACTATAGGACCACTGACGGTATATGGATATGGATTCATGATTGCAGTGGGCGTGATCGCTGCATGGATTATTACGAATCGACGTGCAGAGAAACAGAAACTGGATCATGAGCATGTATTTTCTCTTGTGATCTGGTGCCTGTTGGGAGGAATGTTCTGTGCAAAGATTTTATTCTGGATCACGGAATGGAAAAGTATTGTACGGGATCCACATTATATTCTGGATACGATTTCAGATGGATTTGTTGTATATGGAGGTATTATCGGCGGGATTCTGGCAGGCTGTCTGTATTGCTATATCAAAAAGACAGATTTCTGGAAATATTTTGATCTGGTGATGCCATCTGTGGCACTTGCACAGGGATTTGGAAGGATTGGATGTCTGTTGGCAGGCTGTTGCTATGGCCGTGAGACAAATAGCATATTTTCTATTACATTCCAGAATTCGGATTTTGCACCGAACCATGTGGCGTTGATTCCAACACAGATCTATTCCAGTGTGCTGGATTTTCTGCATTTTGGAATCCTTCTTTATATTGCACGTCATAAAAAAAAGGATGGACAGGTGGCTGCCTGCTATCTGATCTTTTACAGCATCGGCAGGTTTGTCCTGGAATTTTTCCGGGGTGATCTGATTCGAGGAAGTGTAGGAATGCTTTCTACTTCGCAGTTTATCAGTTTGTTTATCCTGGTGGCAGGAATACTGATACTGGTGATCCGATCAAAGAAGAAAACAGCAACCGATCTATAAAAGCATTTGATTGTCATAAAAAATGATCTGTATTCATAGGCTGATAGGGAAGACCGAAATGACCGGAGCGTGAGTATAATGCCTGTACCGGCACAGAATCAACAGTATGAAAATTTTATTATCCGATATAAACAGAATACACATGGTGGTTTTGATTATGAGTCTGATGAGACCTTTCAGATCGTAAATGATCTGTTCGGGATTTTGTATGTACCGATGCAGGAGGTGCCGGAACTGGAACTGAGTAGTTATTCCTACTCATCCATACCACGGTGCTATACATATATGGATACAGGTGCATTGAGTACATCTGGGGTGACAAGGCTGCATAATCATCCATATCTCAAATTACAGGGAAAGGGAACTCTGGTTGCGGTTATTGATTCCGGAATCGATTATCTTCATCCGGCATTTCATAATGGCGTGCAAAGTAAGATTTTTAGTATCTGGGATCAAACACTGGAAGGCGGAGCAGATGGCAGAATTCCGTTTGGCAGAGAGTTCGGCCGACAACAGATCGAACAGGCTCTAGCATCAGAAAATCCCTGGGAAATTGTGCCTTCCAGTGATACAAATGGACATGGGACGAGAAGTGCAGCAACGGCTGCCGGATATCGGATTGAAAAAGATAATTTTTGCGGGGCAGCGCCAGAGGCAGAAATTGTAATTGTGAAGCTGAAGCAGGCAAAAAATTATCTTCGGGATTTTTATCTTTTACCGCGAGATATCGATATTTTTCAGGAAGATGATATTATGCTGGCAATTTCTTATGTGCTGTTCATCGCCCAGGAACAGCAGATGCCACTTTCCATTTGCATAGGTCTTGGAACAAGTATGGGGGCACATCAGGGAGAGGGACCGTTGAATGAATATATAAACAGTATTGCAGCATTTACACAGAACGCAGTATCTGTTCCTGCCGGAAATGAAGGAACGGCCAGACACCATTATTTGAGAGAATTTGGACCGAATGATACAGAAGATACTGTAGAACTACGAGTTGGTGACCGGGAGAGTACCAGAGGATTTATGACAGAATTCTGGGGGGACTCTCCCGGTTCTTATTATATGACGATTCAGTCACCGACAGGGGAAAAACTGTCAGTCAGCACAGCTTTAAAGAACAGAACGCAGGAACTGTCTTTTGTATTTGTAGAAACAAAAGTACTGGTGAATTATGTGCCAATTGAAAGAAGAACAGGAAACACGCTGATCTTTATTCGATTTCAGCATCCAGCATCGGGAATCTGGAAGTTTCTGGTGGAAGAGAAAATACCGGGAAAAAGCAGGTTTCATATATGGCTTCCGGTAAGAGGGATGATTTCTGATGAAACCTATTTTTTGCAGTCATCACCGGATTATACGGTCACTGCTCCTGGAGATACTGAAGATGCGATGACCGTCACAGCATATCAGCATCGGGATAACAGCCTGTTCATTCAGGCAGGCCGTGGATACAATGCAGAAAATATCGTAAAACCCGATTTTGCTGCTCCAGGGGTAGGAATTCTGACGGCTTCAATCGGTCCGGGAAAGGAGTTTGCACCGGCTACCGGAACAAGTCTTGCAGCCGCACAGACGGCGGGGATCGCAGCACTCCTTTTTGAGTGGGCACTGGTTCGGGGAAATGAGCCATATTTTACTGGAAACAGTGTAAAACACTATCTGAGCAGAGGTGCAGTGCGAGAGGCTGGGGAGGTCTATCCCAACCCGGACTGGGGATATGGCAGAGTAGACTTGTATCATACGTTTGAGTTGCTGACGTGAGAAGATAGGATTGGTTAAATATTGTTTAGCTAATTTGAGTATTGAGAAAAAGTATACAAAAAAAGACAGTAAACTTTAGTATCTATGACAGCAAAATATTTAAGGCTTACGAATTGTTTTTAAGCCTTAAATTTGTTATAATTACTAAAAAAATAAGACTGTTCGAGCAATTACAGTCAGAAGAAGGATTTTCAATACACAGATGAGAAAACAATATTGAAAACCGGGCAGGAGGAATCATGAAAAGAGGTAGTATTTTTGAACTGAATGGTATCCCGAAGTTTCAGGAAGCACTTCCGCTGGCACTGCAGCATGTCGTTGCCATGATCGTAGGATGTGTAACACCGGCAATCATTGTGGCAGGTGCTGTTGGCGGAAATAGCCTGAGTGCAAAAGACAGAGTTATCCTGATACAGGCATCTCTGGTTGTATCCGCATTGTCAACCCTGATTCAGCTTTTTCCGATTGGAAAGAAGAATGGTTTTACTTTAGGTTCAGGACTGCCGATGATCATGGGGGTAAGTTTTGCTTATGTACCAAGTATGCAGGCAATTGCAGAAGGTTATGGAATCAGTTCGATTCTTGGTGCGCAGATCATAGGTGGCATTGTTGCTTTTGTTATGGGAATCCTGGTAAAAAAAATCCGGGTATTTTTTCCACCACTGATCACAGGAACAGTTGTCTTTACCATTGGACTTTCCCTGTATCCGACAGCAATTAACTATATGGCGGGCGGAACAAGTAACCCTGATTATGGTTCATGGCAGAACTGGGTGGTTGCTTTTCTGACTCTTGCCGTTGTTACTGCACTGAATCATTTTGGAAAGGGAATCCTGAAGCTTGCTTCGATACTGATCGGTATTCTCGTAGGATATGTGGTGTCGATTCCTTTTGGAATGGTAAATTTTTCAAGTGTCGGAGAAGCAAAAGTATTTCAGCTTCCACAGTTTATGCATTTTGGAATCCATTTTGAGATTTCTGCATGCGTTGCGATCGGGCTTCTGTTTGCCATTAATTCTGTACAGGCCATCGGAGATTACTCTGCGACAACGATTGGAGCAATGGACAGAGTTCCGGAGGACAGAGAACTGCAGAACGGCATCATGGCGTATGGCGTGACAAATATTCTGGGAGCATTGCTCGGAGGACTTCCGACAGCGACTTACAGTCAGAATGTTGGTATCGTAACAACGACTAAAGTTATCAATCGATGGGTACTTGGACTGGCTACAGCAATTCTTGGAGTTGCCGGAATCGTACCGAAATTTTCGGCACTTCTTACCACTATTCCGCAATGTGTACTCGGAGGAGCAACTGTTTCTGTGTTTGCTTCGATAGCTATGACAGGAATGAAGCTGGTTGCATCAGCAGAAATGGATTACAGAAATTCTTCCATTGTCGGACTTGCCGCTGCAATTGGAGTTGGTGTCTCTCAGGCATCTGCTGCACTTGCCAGTTTCCCGGACTGGGTAACTACTATTTTTGGAAAATCACCGGTGGTGCTTGCAACGCTGATCGCTGTTGTTCTGAATATTATTCTTCCGAAGAGCCGCGATGAAAAAAAACACGAAAAAGAATTAAAGAAAGAAGTAAAAGAAAAGATCCAGCAGGATCATGAAGAATTTGAACAGGAATAATAAAATCTCCACTCTCTGTCAATCGGGAGTGGAGATTTTGGACTTTATAAGAAATTACTTTGTAATATTCCAATAAAGCCCCAAACGCTCCGAGAGGATGCATTTTATTTTCGGTATACGAATTTTGGCAGTCCGTCCTCGCCGAGAGGAACCTCTATATTTCCCTGAATGAGCGGACGGGCGTAACGGATGAAATCTTCTGTGACATCATGTCCGTCAGAAGTGATCCATGTAAGTGGAACTGTTTTTTCTTCATTGCAGATTGCGTTGACATCTTCAAGTCCGCATACCATCTGATAATTACCTTCAGAGTCTGTCTGGCGGATAAAAGATACCATTTTGCCTGTTTCACCGTTAAGAGCAGCCTGAACACCAAACTTTCCTGCAGTTATGGCTTCCTTCTGGTCTGTGGCAGAAATCAGAGATGCAGAGCAGCGCTGACTGACATTCAGTTCAACGGAACGGGCTTTGACACCGAGACGGCTGCGTACCAGATTTTCGAGATATTTGCCGCAGCCTGCAAGCATTTTGTGACCGAAAGTATCGGTTCCTACGGAACTGTCATATTCACAGATAAAAGTACCATCTGCGTCATGGATTCCCTCGGATACACATACGATCAGATTACAGTTCTTTTCGAATGATTTCTCCAGATCCTTAAGGAAGACATCCTGATCAAAAGCAACTTCCGGAAGATAGATAAACAGCGGATTGTCTCCATCGTATTTGCGGGCCAGTGCACTGGCGGCAGTCAGCCATCCGGCATGCCGTCCCATGATCTCGATGATCGTTACAGATTTCTTTTCATATACATTGGCATCGGTTGTGATCTCGCGGACAGTGGAAGCGACATATTTCGCGGCACTTCCGAAGCCGGGAGTATGATCGGTGTGTACAAGATCATTGTCGATGGTTTTGGGCTCTCCAATTACGCGGATAGAACTTCCGATGTGTTCGGCATAGCGTGAAAGTTTGCTGACGGTATCCATGGAATCATTGCCGCCAATATAGAAGAACCAGCCGATATTTAATTCTTCAAATTTTTTAAAAAGAGCCGGGTAGACCGGATCCTCCAGAGATTCCGGAAGCTTGTAACGACAGGAACCAAGATAGGCGCCCGGAGTTGATTTGAGTCCGTTCAGATCTTCGCCCGGAAGAGCTTCTTCGAAATCAAGAATACAGTCATTTAAAAAGCCTTCGATACCATTTATCATACCATATACATGTTCGATCGTGTCAGGATGGGAGAGACCTTCAGAAACGACACCGTAGAGACTGCTATTGATGACGGCAGTCGGTCCACCGGACTGTCCGACGATAAGATTTTTTTTTGCCATTGATTATATACCTCCGATTGAACTGATAATGAACTCATTTTATCATATTTGCCTGAAATCTCATAGTCATTTTTTCGTTATAGGAAATTTTATGACAGGTATTCCAAATAATAAAGATTATTTTACGCAATCAGGTGTAGATATGTTATAATATGGATCATGCAGGTACATACTGGAGGGGATGTGTTTCCAGCATAAGAATAAGCCATTTTAAGGAGTATGATTATGGAAGAAAACAAGAACAGTACACAGGAACAGCCTGAACAGAAGAAAAAAAAGAAAAGTGATGTGCTTCTTACGATAGCACTGGTTGTGGCAATCGCAGTGTTCTGTTATGCAGCCTACAATCTGTATCATATCTATACAGAATACAAAAAAGGAACGAATGAGTACAATTCAATTGAAGAAATGGCGGTTACAGAACGTGATCCGGACAGTACAGAAGTAGCAGGACCGGACGCGCAGCCGAAACCGCCAATTGATGTTGATTTTGAAAAACTGAAGAGTATAAATGAGGATGTGATTGGCTGGATCTACGTAGATGCACTGCCGGATATCAGTTATCCGATCGTGCAGGGAAAGGACAATCAGACATACCTTCATCAGACCTACGAGAAGAATTATAATTTCGCAGGAACAATCTTTGTGGATTACGAAAATGGCAGTGATTTCAATGACTGCAATACCCTGGTTTATGGACACAACATGAAAAACGGGTCAATGTTCGGACATCTGAAGAAATTTACGGAAGATGAAAAACTGTATAACAATGACAGATACTTCTGGATTCTGACTCCGGATAAGAATTATCGGTATGAGATCATATCTGCATATACGACCGGAGTGAACAGTGACACATATACATTGTTCAAAGGCCCTGGAGAGGAATTTGAAGAATATCTGCAAAAGATCAAGAGCTATTCGGATATCAAAACAGAAGATACCGAACTGACGATCAAAGATAAGATCGTAACACTGTCTACCTGTACAGGAAATGAATCTACACGATTTGTCGTACAGGGAAAAAGAGTCAATGCCGAGGATACCGGAAGTGGTGAGAATACAGGAAGTGCTGACAGTGATGCGGCATCAGTAGACAGTGTGACTGTACAGGAGGGATGATCATGGATGAAAAAATCGTGAAATTGCAGGAACTGATCGATCAGCATGACAATATTGTGTTTTTTGGAGGCGCAGGTGTATCCACAGAGAGCGGAATTCCTGATTTTCGTTCACAGGACGGATTATATCATCAGAAATATGATTTTCCACCGGAAACGATTCTGAGCCATACTTTTTTTCTGAATCATCCGGAAGAATTTTACAAATTTTACAGGGATAAAATGCTCTGTGATACTGCGAAGCCGAATGCAGCACATCTGAAACTGGCAGAGCTGGAAGAGGCAGGTAAACTAAAAGCGGTTATCACACAGAATATTGATAATCTTCACCAGATGGCAGGAAGTAAGAAAGTTCTGGAACTTCATGGAAGTGTTTACCGCAATCATTGCATGCGCTGTGGAAAATCTTTCGATTTTGCATATATGAAACACAGTACGGGAGTACCACGTTGCGAGTGTGGCGGAATGATCAAACCGGATGTGGTACTTTATGAGGAAGGGCTTGATAACTATACGATCGAAGAATCTGTGAGAGCTATATCACAGGCACAGGTGCTCATCATCGGTGGAACTTCTCTGGCAGTCTATCCGGCGGCCAGTCTGATCGATTATTTCCGTGGGGAGGCACTTGTTGTGATCAACAAATCATCTACACCGAGAGACCGTAATGCGGATTTACTCATCAAAGAGCCGATCGGGCAGGTTTTCTCACAGATAAAAGTGAACAAATAATATCATGAGGTGAATAGAAAAACATGGGATTTATCTATGAAGTAGGAGATATCGTTACCCTGAAAAAAGGGCATCCGTGTGGGAGCAAGGAATGGGAAATCCTGCGTGTGGGAGCAGATTTTCGTTTGAAATGTATGGGATGCGGGCATATGATCATGGTGCCGCGTAAGATGGTAGAGAAGAATACAAAGAATCTGAAGAAAAAGGAAAACTAAAAATATACATTTATTGACATAAATTTATCAGGATGGTATACTTGGAAAAAAGAATAACCAGGCGTGGTCTGATTTGGAAAAATCAGTTTAATAAAATCCGGTGTGAAGCCGGAACAGTTTAAGACAGACTTCTGTGAGTATGCATAAATGTACAAGTCAGAGAAAACACGGTGTATAGAGGACAGAGACCCATGGGTAGAGATGGGGCTCTGTTTTTGTTGCTTTAGAGGGGAAAATACAAAATGGAAAGAGTTGTAGATGAAACAGGATGGAATCAGAAAAGGTATGATATCCGTACATATACAGCGCAGAATGAGCGGAGCAGAAGAATCGGTACAGCGGGGGAGATACCGGATGAATATATTTATATAGGAGATAAGTGTTTCCTGAATAATGGGAAAGTGCACGGAGTGACTCTTCCGGCAGGATGCCGTGTAGTTGGGAAGCAGGCATTTGAGGGTTGCCAGTTCCAGAAAGCTGTGGAGTTTCCGGAAAGTCTTGTGGAAATAAAAAGAAGAGGATTTGCGGGAAACCGACGTCTTCGAAAAGTAGTTTTTCCATATAATCTGGAACGGATTGGAGCGCAGTGTTATCGGGAATGCAGTAATCTGAGGTCTGTTGAATTTGAAAAAAACAGCAGATGCAAAGTAATCTCAGAAGGCATATTTGATTCATGTACAAGGCTCGAAAAAGTATATCTTCCAGAGACTGTAAAGATAATTGAAAAAAGAGCCTTCTATCGCTGTAAAGAATTAAAAAATATTGTTCTGCCAGATTCCATAACAGAAATTGGCGAGGAAGCATTTTATTTTTGTGGAATGGAAGAAATAGAACTTCCGGTAAATCTGAAAAACATTAGTGACAGTGCTTTTTTCAGATGCAAAAATCTCAGAACGGTTTATATACCTGCAAGTGTGCGGACGATTGGCCGCTGGGCATTTCATGGATGCAGCAGACTGGAGCGCATAGAGATTTTTCATGATCCTGACGAAATCGGACCGTGGATCATTAACAAAAGTTGTACGATTGTATGTCAGAAGGGCAGCAGGATAGATGCATATGCACAGGAATATGGCTTTCAGACAGAGTATGTAGAGATTTCAGAGGAATTAGATGGATAAGATCGGACAGAGGGTGTCCTCAGTAAAAAGGAAAAAAATAATTTCGGTATGGATTTGCATGCTGTTGGTATTAAATGTTGTCTGCCTGACAGGGTGTGGTGCCGGAAAGAAATGGAAAGACGGAAAATGTACCATTTCCATTGAATGTTCCAGCATTCTGGATAATATGGAAGCTCTGAAAGAAACAAAAAAAGAATTTGTTCCCTCGGATGGATGGATCCTTAAAGAAACAGAAGTTTCTTTTAAAGGCGGAGAGACTGCTTTTGATGTTCTGAAGCAGATCTGCGGAAAAAAAGGAATCCATATGGCTTCCAGATATACCCCTTTGTATAAAAGTTATTATGTGGAGGGAATCAATCAGCTTTACGAATTCGATTGCGGTAAGAATTCGGGATGGATGTACAGTGTGAATGGTGAATATCCAAATTATGGAGCATCCAGTTACAATTTAAAAGACGGAGATAAGGTTGAATGGAGATATACCTGCAATCTTGGATCTGATGTAGGAGATAAATATGAAGGAAAATGATTCCTTTTCCATGTGCCACCCGCTATTAAATTTCTTTTATTTTGCGGTGGCACTTTTATTTACAATGTTTAACCAGCATCCGGTGTTTCTTGGGATTTCTTATGCGGGTGCATTTGTATACGGAGGATTGCTGAATGGATGGCGAAAGACCCTGAAGCAGGGAGTGTTGCTGACACTTCCGGGACTTCTGATCATAGCATTGCTGAATCCTATGTTTAATCATTATGGTGTGACGATGCTTTATTATATAGAAAGCAGCGGTAACTGGATCACTCTGGAGGCGCTTGTCTATGGCCTTGTACTTGGTGCAGTCATGTTTATCGTGATACAGTGGTTTTCCTGTTACAATACAGTGATGACAAGTGATAAATTTATTTACTTGTTTGGCAGAATAATACCGGCACTTTCACTGGTATTGTCTATGGCACTTCGATTTGTCCCGCGTTTTCTGCGTCAGCTGAAAGTGATACGAAATGGTCAAAAGGCGATGGGACGTGATGTTTCAGAAGGACCTGTCCTGAACCGAATCAAATATGGTTTGCAGATGGTGTCAATCCTTGTGACATGGGCTTTGGAAAATGCAATTGAGACATCTGATTCCATGAGAAGCAGAGGATACGGCCTGCATGGACGAACTGCTTTTTCAATCTATCGACTTACCAGAAGAGACTGCTGTCTGGGAGTTTTGATGACCGGCCTTTTTGCTGTGTTTACAGTGGGATGTGCAAATGGTGCGGCCTATGCGGTTTATGATCCGAGGATCGTGATGGCTGGTTTTGACTTTCAGGGTTATACAGCACCGGTAAAGATTTCACCTTTTCTTGCCATGCTCACATATATCTGCTTTGGGATATTTTGTTTTGTTCCGGCATTTCTGGATGTTTACGAGAACTGGCAGCTTAGTCAGAGCAGGAAACAGATCGGTACAGAAATCGGTATGACTTATCGCCAGATCTACGAAGAACTGGACGGAGTGGATTTTATATACAATAATCAGGAATATAAAGAACTGGTACAGGAAGGAAAAATGTTATGAATATTGTAGAAATACGTAATTTTTGTTTTGCATATCCGGATTGTTCCAGCAAAGTACTTGATCAGGTAAATTTGAGCATACAGGAAGGAACTTTAAATGTCATCTGTGGGCGAAGCGGATGTGGGAAAAGCACACTTCTTCGTCATCTCAAAAGTGTACTTATGCCGCATGGCACAGCATCTGGAGAAATCCTGTACAAAGGAAAAAGACTCAGAGAAATCGATCATAGGACGCAGAGTCAGGAAATCGGCTTTGTTATGCAGAATCCGGACAACCAGATTGTGACGGACAAAGTCTGGCATGAACTCAGCTTCGGTCTGGAGAGCCTTGGATATGATAATGCTACGATCCGTCTTCGGGTAGCAGAAATGGCGAGTTATTTTGGCATTCATCAGTGGTTTTACAAAGGAGTGGAGGAACTGTCAGGGGGACAGAAACAGCTCCTCAATCTGGCAGCGATCATGGCAATGCATCCGTCGCTTCTGATTCTGGATGAACCGACTTCCCAGCTTGATCCGATCGCGGCATCGGATTTCCTGGAAACGGTAAAAAAAATCAATCGTGACATCGGAACGACAGTGATCATTACAGAACATCGTCTGCAGGACATCGTTCCTTACGCTGATAAAGCTTTTGTGATGGATAAAGGCAATGTATTTCTTGAAGGCAGTCCGCGCGAGATCGGAGCTGCACTTCGGGAACAGAAGCATGGAATGTTTCTTTCGATGCCTGTTCCTATGCAGATCTATGGTGCGACAGATAGCAGAGATACCTGTCCGTTAACTGTGAGCGAAGGGCGTCAGTGGCTGGAACGTTATTGTAGAGAAAAGAACATTACAGAGGAAAAAAGAGAAAAGATCAATGTGGATTTTCTGACTGTTGTAAGGGAGGGAGAACAACAAGATCCAGACAACAGGAAAAATATGGCGATTCAGATGAAAGACGTCTGGTTTCGATATGAGAAGGACAGCCCGGATGTGGTGCGGGACCTGTCACTGGAAGTCAGAAAAGGTGAGTTTTATGCACTGGTAGGCGGTAATGGGACCGGTAAGAGTACGACGCTGTCGTTGCTCAGTCGCGTGAGACAGCCCTACAGGGGTAAGATTCGACTGGAAGGCCGTGATATCCGTTCTTTTAAAGACCGGGAACTGTATTGCGGATGCCTGGGAGTCATGCCGCAGAATCCACAGAGCATTTTTCTCAAGAAGACAGTGCTCGAAGATCTGTACTCCGTGATCGGAGGCAGAAAGGAGAAGCTTTCTCCGGAGTATCAGATTCATATGAAGAAGGAAAAAGCGATCGAAGGTATCGTCAGTCTGACCAGACTGGAAGGATTGCTGGACCGGCATCCATATGACTTAAGCGGCGGTGAACAGCAGAGGCTGGCGCTGGCGAAGGTTCTTCTGCTCAGACCAAGAATCCTTCTGATGGATGAGCCGACGAAGGGAATGGATGCGGAATACAAAGAAGAGATAGGGAAAATACTCTGTAAACTGAAACAGTATGGAATGACGATCTTTATGATCTCACATGATGTGGAATTTGTTGCCGAATATGCTGACAGAGTCGGTCTTTTCTTTGAGGGAAATGTTGTGACCAGTCAGAATACAAGAGAATTTTTTTCCGGAAATAATTTCTATACAACGGCGGCAAACCGAATGGCAAGGCAGCTGTTCCCGGATGCTGTTACCGGAAAGGATGTGATCACATGCTTACAGAAAAGCAGTTAGATCAGTTCCTGGATGAATTCTGGGAGGACAGTCAGAGTGAACAGACAGAGGCAGAGCAGGAAACAGCAGAGAAAGATCTGGAAGAATATGCACTTCCGGCTGATGGGATGATCATCCGGCAGATGGAACGGAAGGGCAGGGTAAGCAGAAGAACCTGGTTTGCACTTGTACTGATGCTTCTGATCGTACCGCTTCTTCTGTATCTTTCAGTGAGATATTTTCATGGAAGAAAGTATCTCATATGCAGCATGATCGTGATCATAGCGGCAATGATGCCGTTCTTTATGATGTTTGAAGGACGGAAGCCGAAGGCAAGAGAAATCATGGTGATTTCTGTACTGGCAGCCATCGGTGTAGCCGGACGAGCTGCATTCTTTATGGTGCCGAGCTTTAAGCCGGTTGCTGCGATCGTAATCCTGACCGGTATTTCGTTTGGCGGCGAGGCAGGTTTCCTTGTAGGATGCCTGATCATGATGCTGTCCAATATATTTATGGGACAGGGACCATGGACGCCGTGGCAGATGTTTGCGTTTGGGATGATCGGCTTTCTGGCAGGAATCCTGTATCAGAAGGGAATTCTGAAAGCCCGCAAAGCAGATCTCTGTATATTTGGATTTTTGAGTGTATTCCTTATTTATGGAGGAATCATGAATCCGGCAAGTGCGTTGATGGCTTATGGAACGATAACATGGCAGAGTCTTCTGGCTTTTTATATCTCGGGTGCTCCGGTGGACCTGGTACATGCTTTATCTACGGTTATTTTTCTGTGCTTCCTGAGCAGACCTCTGCTTGAAAAACTGGAACGTATCAAGAAAAAATATGGACTCATAGAGTCACAGAAAGAGGAAATTATTTGATTTGCATCAGTCATTTACTTCCCGATGAAGAAATGCAGGAACTGGTCACTGTGACCGGAGCGGGAGTGGAAAGCATTGATTTTTCCATTTCAGACAATCTGGATCATCTGGGAAAGAGAATAGAATTATATCAGAAAAAACTGGAAAAGATGGAAAATCCTCCGCTGATACTTCACGGACCGTTTCTGGATCTGAATCCGGCTGCTTTTGACAGTCTGATCCGTGAGGTGACGATGACAAGGTTTACACAATGCTATCAGGCAGGACTGAAACTGGGGGCAAAAAAGATCGTATATCATTCCGGAATGATTCCCTGTGTGTATTACAGGGAAGGCTGGGCGGATCAGGTGAGCCGCTTTTTTACAGAATTTCTGGAAGATAAAGATGATCTGGAGATCGTAATGGAAAACGTTCTGGATGAGGACTGGCGTCTTCTTCTGGATGTATATAAACAGGTGGATCATCCGAAATTTAAATTATGTCTGGATATGGGACATGCACACTGTTATTCGGAGATTCCGGTAATGGAATGGGCAGAGGAGCTCTCTCCGTATATCAGTCATGTACACGTACATGATAACGCAGGTGATAGAGATTCGCATCTGGGACTCGGAAAAGGAACACTTCCGTATCATGAGGTGTTAAAGCTGCTTCCTGTTTCGAAAGAGCGGACATGGACGATCGAATGTTCACATAAAGAAGATGTACTTCTTTGCTTACAGAAAATAAAGACAGAGGGATTGTTATGAATACAATGAAAAAGAGAGGATGTCAGATTCTTGTACTGTTTATGACAGCAGGAATGCTGACGGGATGTGGCGATGGAACTCCGAAATTAGAGGATGCCCTGAAAAAAACTGCTTCTTATGAAATGAAGACAGTCGAAGATCCGGCTTCGGATGCACTTGGCGGAGAATGGACCGTCATGGCGCTGGCCCGTTCCGGGGAAGAGGTAGATGAAAACTATTTTGAAAAATACCGCGCGAATGTTGAAAAAAGAGTTAAAGAACAGGAAGGCGTACTCAGTGAAAATCGATATACAGAGTACTCCAGAGCAGTTCTGGCTTTAAAATCTATCGGAAAAGATCCGACAGATATCGGCGGATATGATATTGAGAAGCCGCTGGAAGATTTTGATACCGTAGTCTCACAGGGGCTCAATGGGGCAATTTATGCCCTGCTTGCCCTGAATGCAGATGATCCGGATGCGAATAAAGACGGAGAACTGGAGCAGAAATATCTGGATTATATTGTAGAGAAGGAAAAAGACGATGGCGGATTTTCACTGGATGACAATGCCGAAAACGGTGATGTAGACCTGACAGCCATGACGCTGCAGTGTCTGGAAATGTATCAGGATGAAAACAATGTAAAAGAAGTGATTGATAAAGGTGTGGAGTTTCTGGCAGATACGCAGGATGATGATGGCGGTTATACTGCTTACGGAGCCAAAAGCTCAGAATCCATTTCACAGACTGTGATCGCACTCAGTGCAGTTGGTGTAGACTGTAATGAGGATGAACGATTCCAGAAAGATGGAAAAGGACTTTACGATACACTGATGACGTTTTACCAGAAAGACGGAAGCTTCAAGCACATTCTGGACGGAGAAAGTGACCCGATGGCAACAGATCAGGCATTTTGCGCGATGGTAGCCTATCAGCGTTACCAGAATAAGAAAAACAGCTTTTTTGATATGACAGACCACAGATAAACGGAGGAAAAAACAGTGCCGCAGAAAATAACAGAACTCCAGGAACAGCTGGAGACGATCATTAAGGGAAAAAAAGAAATCACAGACAAAATACTTATGGCAGTTCTGGCAAAGGGACATGTTCTTCTGGAAGATGTTCCGGGAGTTGGTAAAACAACAACCGCGCTGGCACTGAGCCGTGTTATGGGAATGGATTTTAACCGTATCCAGTTTACACCGGACGTTGTTCCTTCGGATGTGACAGGTTTTACGATGTATGACAAACAGAGCGGACAGTTCCTTTACCGTCCGGGTGCTGTCATGTGCAATCTTCTTCTTGCAGATGAGATCAACCGTACCTCCAGTAAGACGCAGTCAGCACTTCTGGAAGTAATGGAGGAGGGACGTGTGACCGTAGATGGTGAGACACATACCGTTCCGGCTCCGTTTGTAGTTATTGCAACAGAAAACCCGGTGGGATCATCTGGCACACAGCTTCTTCCAGAATCTCAGCTGGACCGTTTTATGATCAGTGTGAGTATGGGCTATCCGGATCATCAGAGTCTGGTAGAACTCTTAAGAGACCGGCAGAAGGTCAATCCACTGGAAAATGCCAGAACCGTTCTTACAAAGGAAGAGGTTCTTACCTTGCAGCAGAAGGTCCAGGAAGTTTACGTGGCAGATGTTGTGTTGGATTATATAGCAAAGCTTGCCGAGGCGACCAGGGAGCATGAACTGATCACGCTTGGTCTGAGCCCACGTGGAACTCTTGCACTGTGCAGGATGACAAAAGCGGCTGCTTATATGAAAGAACGGGACTATGTTGTTCCACAGGATGTAAAGGATGTGTTTAAAGATGTAGCGGCACATCGAATGATCCTGGATTCAAAAGCAAGATATCAGGAAAAAACAGCATGCGAGATTCTGGATGAAATTCTGGACAGCGTTCCGGAACCAAAGGTAGAAGGATGATGAAGAACAGGATCATGTGGCTTCTGTGGCTGATCGGCATGGCCGGAGCCACAGTAGTGACAGGCTCATGGCTGATGGCGGCAGTGCTTCTGCTTTCTGCATTACTGCTGATCTTATCGGCAGCAGTCACCAGTCTGGGCGGCAGAAAAACAGAAATAAAATTATCCGTGCCAAGAGCAGCGGAGCGAAATGAAAATTTCCGGGGCAGAATGACCCTTAAGAATCAGTCAGCATGGCCAGTGTTCGGGGGCAGAGGACAGATTTTGTGGGAGAATCTTTTTACCGACGAACACGGTGAGATCCCAATCACCTTTTCTCTTGGCAGCAGGGAAAAAAGGACAATAGAGTTTGAGGCCTGCAGCGGCTGGTGCGGATGTATAAAAGTGACATTTTCTGGTTGGAGATGCAGCGACTTTTTTCATGTGTTTTCCGTGAAGCGGAAGGCTGTGACAGAAGGTGCTACCGTTATCATGCCGGAAAAGCAGAACAGAGATTTTTCCTTCCTCACAAGAGAGGGCTTTGATATGGAAAGCTTCCGTTATTCAGGAAACTGTCCGGGAGATGACCCGGGAGAAACCTATGACATCAGGGAATATCAGCCGGGAGACAGTATCCGGCAGATTCACTGGAAGCTTTCCGGTAAGCTGGATGATATCATGATCCGGGAAAAAAGTTTTCCGGTAGATGATACCGTACTGATCCTGGCAGAAGCGTTTCAGACGGAACGTGATCCAAAAAGGGCTGAGACAGTGGCAGAAGTCCTGTCGGCTGTTTTAAGAGATTTTATGGAAAAGAAAATCCCGTGTCAGGTTGGAATTTATGACAGAAGCACCGGTAAATTTCGGCAGGAAAAAGTCCGGAAGGAAGAAGACCACGAACATGTCCTGTATGGTTTCCTGCGATACGGAAGTGACGAAAAGACGCCGGTTACCGTACAGGAATATCTTAAGAATCCGGGAGCACAGAATTTTGCCAATTATATTTATATAACCGGAGATCCGGAAGATAAAGAGGCAGAGCTTCTGAAACAAAAAGGAGAAGTTACTGTAATCGGCTGCGGAGTGAGCAGTGGGGACAATAAAGGAGAGCAGATCACATGGAAATACGGATCACAGAATCCAGAAGACAGTCAAAAACAAAATACAGAAAACAGCTGTCAGATATCCTGCTGGAAACTGCGCTGATCGGACTGACTGCCGGAGCAGGACTCTGGCTTGTGCTTGAGATGTTGACGGAATCCGGACAGATGCTGCCGCTTCTTGGCAGCGTACTTCTGACCGCACTGCTCTGTTCTGTGACAGAACGAATGGAAAAATGCGGCATTTACATAAGATGCGGCGTGGCAGCGGCGACTGCAGGAGGCCTGTTTCTTCTGTACAGACAGATTCTGGATGGATTTGCACTTTACTGGAATACCGTGGCAGATACATTTGGAAGCAGAGCCGGAATTTATTTTACCCGTTTTGATACTGCAGACATTATGGCGGAAGATACAGCCCGACTGGTTTTTCTTATTTATCTGGGAATGGCAGCAGCGGTCATCGGATTTCTCATCCTGAGATTTCGCATCTATGTACTGGTATTTTTAGAAATCTTTGTACTTCCATTTATGATGGTGCTGACAGGGAAGGAACCGGAGAGTGGAGTCGGCGTGGCTTTCTATATGGGAATTTTTCTGGAGATCAATTATCTTCTGGCCCGTTCCGGCAGAAAGCGATACAGTGAACAGAGCAGCAGGGCCTTCTGGTTTGGAGGCATCCTTACGGGTCTGGTACTCATGGCAGCAGGAGTCTTTCTGGGACAGATCATGCCGGCGGCAGATTATGCGTCTTCGGAACTTGTTGCAGAAGCAAAGCAGGAAGCCCTGAATGCGGTGAATGATCTCCGGTACAGAAAAGGAAAAATTAATTCCCTGCCGGATGGACAGCTGAAAAAATGTGGAGCGTGGACAGCATCGGATGAGACGGCATTGAAAGTGACCATGGAAGATCCGGAGTCACTTTATCTTCGTGGATTTACGGGCAGTGTGTATGATGGTTCTTCCTGGAAGAGCATTGATACAGAAGATGCCTATAAACAGAAAAATCTGTTTTACTGGCTGCATCAGGATGGATTCTACGGAGAAACACAGCTGAATCAGGCAAGAAGTCTTGTGGAAGATGATACACTTTCCGATAAGATTTCGGGGATTTCGATTGAAAATGTAAAGGCAGACAGTGAATATCTCTATACTCCATATGAAATGGCAGAACTTCCGTCCGGTTATGAAGGGGAGACATCGCTTACCGACAGCATGCTGGAAGCAAAAGGTTTTTTTGGACAGAAAAATTACAGCTTTCAGACAAATAAAAACCTTGTAAAAGATTTTACGGTGCTTGGGGCAAGAATCTATCAGGCGCTGGCACAGGGCGATGACACTGCTTATCGTGAAGATGAAAGTTATTATAATACATTTGTGTACAGTCAGGACACAGAGCTTCCGGCTTCACTGGAGACATTATTCCGAAAAGAACTGGGAGACGGTGGAAACAGGGAGCAGGGACATACCGATTATTATACTGCAATCTCCCGAATCCGTGCATATCTGGAAAAAAATATGACCTACAGTACGGCAACAGATGTATATACAAAAAAAGGTGATTTTACAGAAAATTTTATTTCCAGATCAAAGATCGGCCACAGTGTTCACTATGCAACAGCGGCAGCACTGATGTTCCGGTATTATGGAATTCCATCCAGGTATGTAGAAGGATATCTGATCACACCGGAGGATATCAAAGATAAAAAAGCAGGAGACACTGTAGAGATTTCCGGAAAGAACGGACACGCATGGACTGAGATCTATATCGACGGTCTGGGCTGGGTGCCTGTAGAAATGACACCGGAATATTATTCAGTCATGAAGGAAGCGGATCTTACCGCAGGACTGGAGGCAAAAGGTGCGAAAGCCGCATCAATTCCGGAAGCAGAATCGGAACCTCCGGCAGAAGAAAATCTCCAGACACACTGGAGTCTGAAACTGGCTTTATTTGGAATCGAGAAACTTCTGATTTTATTGCTGGCACTGTTTGACACATTCTGTCTTGTATTTATCCTGACTGTCTGTGGCCTTCGGATCCGGGCAAATTATCGCCGTAAAAAGCTTTTTACGGGAGCAGATGACCGCCTGGCAGTACGTGCCATGGCAGGCTATGCAAGAGTTCTCTATGCACACGGATCAAACCTGTATTCGGAAGAAGTACAGCGTCAGTATAGAGAAATCAGCAGGATCGGGCAGCGTGCAGCATTCAGTCCACATGCGGTATCAGAAGAAGAACGAAAGAATACGGCGATATGTATCGGCCGGATGAAAGCAGAACTGAAAAAAGCAAAAAACTGGTATGAAAACTGGATCATGAAATATATTGAGAGGTTGTATTAATTGAATAAAAAGAAAAACAACAGAAAAATTATATCTGTTCTGATCGTTCTGGCCTGTTTTGTGCTTTTTGCAGGAGTATTGCTTACAGGAATCCGGAACTATAAAACAGAAAAAAAAGAAAATCCCGTTCAGGGAGTCAGCAGTGAAAGTTCTTTGAAAGGATATCTTGGAAAAGGTTATGCTTATGCCGGTGCGCAGGATAACATATCTGCAGGAGAGGAATCCTTTGGAGAACAGGCGCAGTTACTGGAAGATGCGAAGGACGAAGAGGATGAACCGCAAGAGCAGAAGCAGGCAGAAGTGACTGCCACGCCGGAAGCAACACCGACACCGGAGCCGGAAAGTCGGAATGAGGATAAACAGAATGCAGACCAGGAGCAGAAATCGGTAGATGACTCGGATGGTGAATGGAATGATGATTCTAAAGAGAATACCATTCAATATGATAATACAGGAGAGCAGGACGATGGCAGTCAGGAGGCAGCGCCGGATCAGAATGATGACCGGAATCAGGAGGGAGCACAGCTCCCGTTAAGTCCAACGCCAACGCCATCTCCGGAACCAACACAGGAGCCGGAAGAAGACCATTATCCGGAAATCGCAACAGATCTGACGGATGGAGAGACAGTAAATGGCGACTATCGTACGTTTTATGTACAGGCCACAGACTGGTATGGAAACAGCCTGCCGTCCACTTCACTGGAGATATATGGAAACGGAGAACGGCTTTCTTCAAAGGGTGAACCGTCGACGGGAGTTTTTGCATACCGACTGGACCTGAATGAAGGAAGCAACACGGTCAATATTAAAGCGGCCGATGAGGAAGGATGGAGTACGACACTTCCGACCTTTACCATTTATAAAGGGGAGGATGGACAGGACGAACCGGCCGGCAGCATCACGGTCAGTATTGAGGCGGGAACGATTGGACTTGGGACGATCCTTCCGGCAACATCGATTGACTATTATCAGGGAGAACAGCTTTCCTCGGTCGTTCTCAGACTGTTACAGAATACAGGATTTGACTGGAGAAATAATGGAAGTGCGACAGGCGGCTTTTACCTGAAAGCCATCGGGCGAGGCGGCATTGCATCAGGAGCAGCGATCCCGGATGATCTTATGGAACATCTGAAAAAAGTAAACTGTCAGCTGTCCAGCCATGATGCCAACTGGATCGGTGAATTTGATTTTACCATGAATTCCGGCTGGATGTATTTTGTAAATGGTGAATATATGAATGTAGGAATGTCTTCCTGTTTCCCGGGAGACGGTGATGAAGTAAGACTTCGCTTTACGCTTTATTCAGGAGCGGACCTGGGAGTAGGATCAGACGGTGAAGTATGGGGGGACTGGTAATGAAAAAACACACAATAAAAAGACCGATCATTAAAAAGTTCATAATTGGATCCCTTTCTGCAGGACTTCTGGTTGGAGGAGCTATGGAATTGAATGCTGCTCTTTCCATGGAGGTTTATGCCGCAGATACCACGCTGGAGACCGAGGGGGAAGGAGCAGCACCGACAGAGGCAGAGACACCGGAACCGGCAGCACCGACGGAAGCACCGGAACCGGAACCAACAGATCCACCGGCAGAACCAGAACCGACCAAAACGCCGGAACCGACGGAAGCACCCTCGCCGGAGCCATCTGTGACACCGGAGCCCTCAGAAACACCAGAGCCAGCAATTACACCGGAGCCTTCAGAAACACCGGAACCATTGGTAACACCGGAACCTTCCGTGACACCGGAGGTCAAAAGCAATAATACAGATCTGAAAGAATTGTATATCTCCAGCTCTGATACCTGGGGGAAGGGAATCCTGAAACTGGATCCTGCATTAAATAAAGACTGGGACAGATACAAAGCTGTTTATGACGGCGAACGCCAGAGCCTGAATATCTGGCCCGTAGCAGAAGAGGAACATGCCCAGATCAAAGTCTATGCATTAAGTGGTGTGAAATATTCTACTGTCGAACAGGATGAGACAATCAGGGAAACGCAGGATGAAGAAGGGCATACTTACTGGAAAATCTGTTTTGGTGCTCAGGAAAAAGAAGCCAGAGTAAGATTGGAGGTAACTGCTGAGGACGGAACCAGAAAAGATTATTATCTCACACTTGAAATCACAGATAAAACAGCTCCTGTACTCAAAAAAGTCAGTGCAAGCAGGGTATCTTCAAGTGAGGCATCTGTGGTATATAAGACAAGTGAAAGAGGACAGTGTTATTACCGTATCGTAGATGCGGGAAAGAAACATCAGAATCCGGATACCTCAAAAGAAGGACGGGAGGTCCTGGCAGGAACAGATACACTGACGCTTAATGGACTGTCAGAAGGTGCAAAAGATATCATAATCGTAGTAAAGGACGATGCCGGAAATGTCAGCAATCCTCTGGTGATCCGAATTCCGGATATAAAAAAGAAAAATCCGACAGGCAGTGGAAACTCCGGCTCGGTTGTACAGAGACCGGGGTATGGTGGAAATAAAAGTGAAGCGACACTTCCGGGTAAAGGAAATAACGGAGAAGGTTCTCTGGCAAACCTGAAAACGGTTGGTGGAAAAGGTACTTCTTCCGGAAAAAACGGAAAAAATGAATCGGAAGAAGAGAATAAAGAAAAAAAACTCACCGCCTATGCCGGAATAAATAAAAAAGATTCCGGAAAAAACGGAAAGTCTGATAAAAACGAAAAGGATTCCACAAAAAAGAAGAACGACAACAAAACAGATAAAAAGACAGAAGAGGCATCAACGGATGATCTGACAGAAAATAAAGAGAAGGATAAAACATCCGGAGTTATTTCGGGTTCCTCGGAAAAGAAAGAGAAGAGCATTCCGGAACTGGTGGGAAGTAAAGTTACGAATACGTGGACACATATGAGATTCCTTACAAAGGTATTATCTGTGTTTGCACTGGCAGGCCTCATTTATCTGATCTTTTGGACAGGAGCAAGACGAAGTTTCAGAAAAATGAAAAACAGGAATCCATCACTGCAGCGATGAGAAAGAGAAAGGGAGGTAATCATCAGATGAGAAGAATGGGAAAATGGCTTGCAGTCCTTCTGTCAGTGACTATGCTGGCGGGAACAGCACCGGTTTATGGCGCGGACATATCCGTAGAAAGTGATCTTTCATCAGAGATATCCGGCGAAGATAGCCTGTCGGATGATTTGGGGGAAACCGAAATAACAGAAGAACCGGCAGATGAGAATACAGAGATCACAGAAGAAGCAGATACAGATGAGGATGAAGCTGAGATTTCTGTGGAAGACTTCGCAGATGATCAGGAAGAATGGAGTACGGAAGATACAGATGAGGATACGGCAGAGGTATCTTTTGAAGATCAGCAGGAAGTCGGAGCGGGAGAAACAAAGGAATATCTCAAAGACCTCAGCGTGTATTCCGGTTACGGGGTAAAAGATCCTCTTGAAATGACCCGCAGAGAAGATCTGGACGCAACCTATGGTGGAAAGACTTATACGGTTGAGATCGGATCCAGCTATAATTCTACCGGATTTTATGTGACGGCGGATATCGGGGCTGATGCACCGCAGGGCTCAACGATTCAGCTGTCCGCGTGTGATCTTGATGGAAAAATCGTAGAGAGTGAGATCATTACAACCGGATATACAGATGGAAAACGCTACAATTTCTCAAATATCTTTACCAAAGACAATGGAAAGAGCGCTGTTTATACAGTAACAGCCGGTACAGAAGCAGACAGCCAGACTTATAAGATTGTAGTTCTCAGAAGACTTGATCTTTCCATGATTGGCTGTTATCTTCCATCTGATAATGATATGGCAAAAAATCTGATCTCAGAATTTGACAGCGCCGGTATTACAAGAGATTATGAGGTTGCTGTAGGACAGGATACGAAGTCTGTAAAAGTTACTGCAAGTGCCTTTAATGATAAGTGGTATGGACTTACGGTAAACGGACAGGCCGTATCTGACAGTAAGGCGTTGGAAATTCCACTTACAGATTCAGATACAGAGATTCTTTTTCAGATGAAAGAGGATGGAACTTATCAGGATCCGGCATATCAGACATTGTCTTATACTTCCACGGGTACTTATAAAGTTACGGTCCATAAGAAATCGAAAGTGGCAGTTACATTTAAAACAGAACCGTCGGATGCAGTGGTCAGTGTATATGATTCCAGGGGGGAGCGTGTAGAGCCGTCTAAGGATGCAGACATCTATGATTCTCTTTATTATGGGGATAAGTATACATGGAATGTATCAAAATATGGATATATTTCCAAAAGACAGGAATTTACAGTAGGTGAGGAATCTGAAATCAAGGTAACACTTGAACAGCAGACAGCCAGACAGGAAGAAATTACAGACAATGACTGGAGCAGCTACCAGAATAGTGAGACCAATAACGGAATCACAGACAGAGCTATGCCGACCAGCAAGAATACAATTACACAGAAATGGGCAACGAGACTGGATGCAAAAGGCTGGGATGCAGCACTTACACCACCGTTGATCCTTGGTGGGTATGTTTATGTAGCATCCGGGCAGTTTATTTACAAAATGGACAAAAATACAGGAGACATTATCCAGACAAGTGAACGGATGTCCGGAAATATGCAGTATGCCATGATCCCGCTTGCCTATGCAGAGGGAATGCTTTTTGCACAGATTGGTGGTGGTCAGATACAGGCACTCAGTGCCACGACACTGAAATCTCTCTGGATCAGTGAGAAATTAGGTGGACAGACGCTTTCACCGATCACTTATAAAGACGGATATATTTATACGGGAACATGGAATTCGGATACAACTCCTGGTTCTTATTTCTGCCTTTCTGTTACAGATGAAGATCCATCCAAAGGGAATGAGACAAAATACTGTACATGGAAATATGATCACAAAGGCGGCTTCTACTGGGCCGGTGCTTATGTATCAGAAAACTATCTGGTATTTGGTTCTGATGATGGCGCAGGCGGTGATGAGTACAAATCTATCTTATACTCTGTAAATACACATACCGGACAGCTGATTGACAAGCGTACGGATGTGATCGGCGATATCCGTTCAACGATCACTTATAACAATGGATACGTATATTTTACGACAAAAGGCGGTTATCTGTATCGTGTTGCGATGAATGCAGACGGAACATTTGGCGCAGTGGCAGGTTATAATCTGGGCGGCGCGGCAACGTCAACACCGGTTGTCTATAAGAACAGAATCTATGTTGGTGTCTGCGGAACCGGAGGCCAGTATAATGCAGATGGAGGACATCATTTTGATGTGATCAATGAATCTGCGTCCGGACTTACCCTCGCTTATAAAGTATCTATCCCAGGATATCCACAGGCAGCTCCGATCCTTTCTACGGCCTGTGAAAATCAGGATTTTGACGGTGATGGAAAAGCAGATGGACGGGTTTATCTGTATTTTACATACAATGCATATCCAGGAGGTATCTACATGCTGACCGATACCCCGGGACAGACATCAGGAAAAGCGGAAGAACTGTTCCGTCCGGTAAGTAAACAGCAGGAATACTGCATCAGCCCTCTTTGTGTGGACAAAGACGGAACAATTTATTACAAGAATGATTCCTGCTATCTGATGGCACTTGAAACAAACGGTGCTTATCTGGACAGTGTGACAGCTATGCCGGATACCGGAAGTGTAAACTGGGACAAGAGATTTCAGGCTTCCGAGACGGAATATACACTCAGAGTTGCAGAGAATGCAAAGAATGTAACGCTTAGCTTTAAGGCTCCTGCAGGATGCACGATGAAAATAGGAAATGATATAATTGATGGAACATATGTGGCTGATGTAAGTTCCGGAAAAGCTGAAATAAAAATTGCGATAGTTCAGGGTACCAAGAGCAGAGAATATACATTCCACCTGACGAAAGATCATGGAAATTCATCCCTGACCAGTATGATCGTCAGCACCAGCAATACTTATGGAGAGGTATCTCATTATCTGTCAATGACTCCGGCGTTTAACAGTGCAAAGACCAGCTATATAGTGGAATATCTGGACAGTAAGGCAGAGAATACACAGAGATTTCTTCGCGTTTATGTAGAGAAGGCTGAGTCGGATGCAACGGTGAAGACGGAAATGGTAAAGGGAGTCAAGAGAGTAACTACTACTACCAGTGGAAATGCAACACGCTTTAATGTTTACTGGGAAGATGGCGTGGATGAAGCACAGGTAAAATTTGTTGTGACTGCGAAGGCTGGAAGTAAGACAGAATATCTGCTTACCATACAGAGAAAAGTAAAGACTCCGACACCAACACCTACAGAGATCCCGGAAGTGTTCGGACCGTGGCAGACGATATCAACAGCGACTGTTTTTGCACCCGAGCAGCAGAGAAGGACCAGTAATAAAGGGCGTCAGGAAACCCGTACAGTTGGAAGTAAGCTGACACCGACTATTAAACTGAATGCCAGAAGCATCAGGTTAAAGGTAAAACAGTCTACGACTAAAGTACAGATAAGTGGTCTGGCAGCAGGAGACAGGGTACAGTCCTGGACGACATCCAATAAAAAGGTTGCAACCGTAACATCCCGTGGAAAAATCACAGCGAAGAAAACTGGCAAAGCAAGGATCATAATTACCCTTGTCAGTGGAAAGAAGGCAGTTGTAAATGTAACAGTACAGAAGACAGCTGTTAAAACCACAAAGATCAGCGGTCTCAAGAAGAGCGTAGTACTTAAGAGAAGACAGAAACTGACACTGAAGCCAGTGATCAGCCCGCTTACTTCTGTGGAGAAAGTGACTTACAAAACTTCCAATAAGAAGGTAGCGACAGTGAGCAATAAAGGTGTCATCACAGCAAAGAAAAAAGGCAGCGCAAAGATTACCGTGAAGTCAGGAAAGAAATCTTATACGGTTACTGTGAAAGTAAAATAAAAAATTTGGAGAATCGCTAAATATTTTGTGGATATTTAGCGATTCTGTTTGACGGGAGAATGCATAAATGCTATAATAAAAAGACAACAAAATAACCAGGCGTGGTCTGGTCGGGAGATGACCAGTTTAAGGAAATCCGGTGCAATTCCGGAACTGCTTTTTTGCTGTATGAAATGTTATACGCGGATAATTGTTTCAAGTCAGCTAACTAACGCGTTGTATAGGACAGAGACTCATCTATAAATGAGGCTCTGTTTTTTGTTGTTAAAAACAACTTGTGAAAAAGGAGGAGCAGAGTTGAAGAAAAAAGAATTAATGAAACGATTATCAGCTATTTCCATGGCAATGATGATGACCGTGACAATGATCCCTTCCAATGCATATGCAGCAGACGAGATTTTCTCAGATGTTGATGTAGAGACTACAGCAGATGCAGGGGATGAAGATTCAGCAGATGTAGAGGTTAGTGACGCAGACGATACTTCAGATGCGGATGTTGAAGTGGAAGCAGAAGATGACACAGCGGATGTCAATGTAGAAGAGGATGAGGAAGACAATTCAGAAGGTGTGGATGCATTTTCTGATGGTGGAGACAGTGCAGAAGAGACAGATGCATTCGATGCAGGAGAGGGTACTCCGGCAGCAGATGCAGTTGTACATATGACTGTCAGCGTGGCTGGAAATCTTGCAACTGCCAAAGATGGCACATTGATGGCAGACAGAGATGTCACAGTAAAGGATATTGATAAGAATGGTATCCTGACTTATGATGAGGCACTTATCGCAGCACATGATGAGTATTATAATGGCGGTGCCGTTGCAGGTTATGCAAGCGTAGATGATGAGAAGTATGGCAAATTCATCACTAAATTATGGGGTGATGAGAGCGGTAATTTTGGTTATTGGAGAAATGATAGTTTATGCTTTAACCTTTCTGATGAAGTAAAAGCAGATGATTATCTGACCGCATTTGTTTACAAAGATGAAAAGTGTACGGATGCATACACCAAATTTGCAAAGAAAGCATACAAAACAATGGCAGGAAGCTCTGTAACGATTCAGGAATACAAAGCTTCCTATGACAGACATTACAATGTTGTTTTTGACACATCAAATAAAGAAAATCTTCGTGTTTATGACAGTAATTTTAAACTGATTTCCGAAGATAATTACAGTATTTACAGAGGATATTCTTCTTCCTCGACAGATATCTGGTATCATTATAATATCACATTCAATAAAGATATTTCCGGAGTCTTTTATGTTGTAACAGCAAGCACAGAAGAACAGAGCGTAGTACCGGCAGTTACAAAAGTAACAGTTTTGGAGAAGACCGCAGATTTTGACAGTATTCAGCTGTACAAATCTGAGAGTGATTATAAGAAGGGCAATGCGATTGAAATCACACCAGCCTTTGATCCAAATAAACTGACAGGCTATAGTGTTCAGGCACCGGATTATTTAAGTAGTCTTTATGCAGTTGCCCAAATGTCTGCAAATGCAAAAGAAGCTGGCCTTTCGGTTATGATGAGTAATAACTGGGGCGGATGGTCAGGAGCTAGAGGCTCAGCAACCGGAATAGCAACTGGAGATGCATATTTTGCATCCAAGGGCTATCTTGATGTTTATGCTAACAGAAAGGAAACTTATAGTTTTAACGTTGAGACATATGCAACGCTGAAAAATCTTACAATTGATGGTATTACAGACAAAGCGTTCGACCGTGATGTGAATGAGTATCATGCGTATGTAAATGGAAATGCTGAGAGTGTTGCGATTACAGCTACAGAACTCAAAAAGGGCTATACAATCAAGATTAACGGAACAGAAGTTACCAGCGCTGAAGTTTATAATCTGCCATATAAATGGGATGCAGATGGTAAGATGAAAGTAAGTGTAGAGGTAAGTAAAGAAGGAATTGTTTCTTCCGTATATACGATCAATCTGGAAAAACAGCCGGTGTGTGATGCTCCTTATATTATGACTCAGCCAAAAGGAGCAGATTATATCGTAGGAAACAAGACAACTGCACTTTCCGTTGTAGCCAGTGCCAATGGAAAAATGACCTATCAGTGGTATAGTAATACAACAGATTCCAATGAAGGTGGCACAGCAATCAAGGATGCAACAGAGGCTTCTTATACACCATCATCAGAGAAATCAGGAACTGTTTATTATTACTGTGTAGTTACAAATACAGAGAAATCAGAAAATAATACAACAACGACTGAAACAGCACGAATAACTGTTGATGAAAATCCTACACCAAAAGCTGTGATTACTACAGTTGGAAACACTATGCCGGAAGGTTCTGCCTGGAATAAAGGTTATACATATAATGTAGGAGATCAGGCTGAAACATTGAAAGTAACTGCAACATCTGCGGCAGAAGGCGGAGAATTCAGTTATGAATGGAAAAGAGTTTCCAGAGCATATAATATTAGAGGATATTCTTCAATTAAAGATAATGAGTCAGACAGTTATGTCCCATCTACAGATATTTCCATGGCGAATGATGCTGGCAATTACTATGCCTGTGAAGTAACTTATACATTTAAAGGGAAAACATATAAGGCATGGGCAACTACAGGCGATACTTATACAGATACAGCGAAAGATAAAACCTATGATGTAAATGGTGTTTATGTTTTTGTTAAAGTTGATTCTGCATCCACCCCTGCATTTACAAAACAGCCGAAGGATGCTTCTTATCTGGTGGGTGATGCTATAACTGCTCTGAGTGTTTCTACTCAGAAAGAAGATGGTGGCAAGCTGACTTATCAGTGGTATGTAAATGATAAGGACAGTACAGATGGCAGTACAGCGGTTGAAAAAGGCACCAGCAGTTTATTGAGTTTAGGTACAGCATCTGAAAAAGGCACAAAATATTATTATTGTGTTGTAACAAATACGATTCAGGGATATACAGCCAAAGCAGTTTCTAATATTGCCGAGATTAAAATCATTACAGCAGAGGACCTTATCGGTGATAAACTGAAAGGAGAAGGTACGCAAGAGAAACCGTATCTGATCAGTACAGCTGATGATTATAAGACTGTTGCAGATCTGGTATCCAAAGGTGTTTCTTTCGATGGTAAATATCTTCGTCAGGAAGCTGATATCACTTTACCAGAAGGATGGCAACCGATTGGTGTCACAAAAGATGGAAGTAAAAATATTCAGAATGGAAGAAACCTTCGTGCCTTCAGCGGCTATCTGGATGGAAACGGAAAAACAATCGCTATTCCAGAAGGTGGCCTTCCGCTTCTTGGATATGTAAAAAATGCAGAAGTACACAATTTAAATATCTATGGTAAAAAGATTGCAGGATATGGCCTTGTAAATACACTGTCCGGTGTCGGACTTTCTGGTAATGCGATCATCATTGATAATGTAACATTAAAGAGTGGATCAAGTACTCTGAAATCCGGTCTTATTGGAACAGAAATTTCCAGTAACCCATTTGCAGGATGCTCTGCTGCATTCACAACAACAATCAAAAATTGTACAATTGAAAAAGACGTTGTAATTGGTTATGACAAAGATCAGAATATGATTGGTTCTATTGCAGGACGTATGCATGGCACAATCGAAAATTGTGTAAGTTATGCAACTGTTTATGGTAAAAAGTATGTTGGTGGTATTCTTGGAACGCGTGACAATGCTATGGGCGGCTGCAGTGTAACAAGCTGTAGATTCTATGGAAACGTAGAAGGAAGCGACGAGCTTGTTGGTGGTATTGTTGGTGGAGGATACGAAGGCTCTTCTGCACCGAATGGAGTCAAGATCAGTATTAATGCGTGTGAGGCAGCTGGCAGTGTTACAGGTGCAGATAAAGTCGGTGGTATCCTTGGAGGTGACCTTTATGTTGCACAGGCATGGAATACATACAAAATGAAAGGCAATTCTTTCACTGGCAAAGTTCAGGCAACAACTGAAGGAACAAAGAATATTGGTGCTATCATTGGATTCTATGACAGTCTGAATAAGTTTGATGATATTGCGAATAACTATTATTCCAAAGACTGTGGAGCAGACAGAGGCATCGGTGCTGTCAAATATGTAGATACAAACTGTGAAACTCATGAAACAACAGTCGGTGAAGTTTACTTCAACACAGAGAAGGATACAAGCGAATGCCCGGCAGTAGCAGGATGCAGCTGGAAAGCGCAGCATAACCGTACGGATGATCCGCTTGGAGCAGACGCAGCAAAACTGGCCGGAACAGATGAAGTTAAAGTATACGAAGAAAAAGTTTATATCACCGGTGATTACAAGACAGACTATGATCTGGGAGAAGAACTTGATCTTACGGGTATGGAAATCCATGTTGCAATGAGCGATGGTACTTATAAAGAAGTAGCACCGGCTGATGCAAAGATCGAAGGATACAATAAAGACAAACGTGGCGAGCAGAAAGTAAGAGTTATCTGTGGAGCTGCATCTGAGGAATTTACTGTTACAGTTCTCAAGCGAAATGCAGAGGATATCAAAGTTCATTTTGCACTGCTTGGTGACAAGAAACACAACAGTGACAAAGACAAGACATGGCATACACTTCATGCAGATAATCTGGAAACATGGATTGCAGATGCAGAATACGAAGTAGACGGAAATGCAACAGTACTGGATGTGATTTCAAAAGTTCTGACAGACAATGAATACACATGGGATAATGAAGCAGGAAATTACATTTCTGCAATCACAAAAGCAGACGGAACAAAGCTTGAACAGAAAGACAACGGAGCTAACAGCGGCTGGATGTACACTCTGAACGGAATTCATCCGGATCTGGCTGTAAATGAGCAGTATCTGGAAGATGGAGATGTGGTCGTATTCCATTATACAGACGACTATTCAAAAGAACATGACCATATCTGGAGCAGTGAGTGGACATCTGATGCAGATGCACACTGGCATGAATGCACCTATCAGTGGAGCAAGTGTGACATCACAGAGAATGCTAAGAAAAATGGTTATGGAACACATACTTTCGATGAAGGCAAAGTTACAAAAGCAGCAACCTGTAAAGAAGCTGGCGAAAAAGTTTACACCTGTACAGTTTGTGGAGCAACAAAGACAGAAGTGCTTCCAAAAACAACTGATCATAAGTACACATGGAAAGTAGTGTCCAAAGCAACTGTATTTGCACCTGAGAAACAGCAGGGAACATGCTCTGTTTGTGGCGCAGTTGTAAACAGAGATAATGGAAAGAAACTTACTGCAACGATCAAACTGAATGCAACTTCTATCAAGCTTCAGAAAAAACAGACAACCAAGAAGATCAGAGTGGCTATGGCAAATGGAGACTCTGTCAGATCCTGGAGATCCAGCAATAAGAAGATTGCAACTGTTAATAGTAAGGGCGTGATCAAAGCAGGTAAGAAGACCGGAACAGCTAAGATCACAGTAACGCTTATGAGCGGTAAGAAAGCAACCCTGAAAGTAAAAGTTCAGACATCAAGAGTAAGAACTACTAAGATCAGTGGTCTTAAGAAGAATGTAACTCTGAAGAAAGGCCGGAAACTGGCACTCAGACCGGTAATCAGCCCGCTTACTTCTCAGGAAAAAGTTACTTACACTTCTTCCAATAAGAAGGTAGCAACAGTAAGCAAAAAAGGTGTCATTACAGCAAAGAAAAAAGGTACTGTCAAGATCACAGTGAAATCAGGAAAGAAATCCTATGTGATCAAAGTAAAAGTAAAATAAAATCTGTAATATGATTTTTCAGGCCGGAGTCCTCGTGATTCCGGTCTGCTTTTGCATTAATAAAAAAATTAAAATTTCATAAAGCTACTTGAAGAAGCTTAGAACAAATGATACTATAAATAAAAGCATATTTCTCAAAGTTCTGGGCATTTTTGCCGTCTGATTTTCTTAATTCATTTCAGAAATCCATGCTTTTAAATCCAATTAAAATAAAAAGCAGGGGTTCGAGGTGATGACAATAACAGCACGGTGTATTCTTAAACTCCTGCCAGACAGGAGGTATGCCTATGGCGAGAAGAAAACACAATGCTGCTGTGAAGAGAAAACTAATTGCAAAAGGAAATAACAATGTAAAAATGGATCGTAATGCAGATCTGAAGAGCTATGCAGGCAAAGAGATAAGGGCAAATCGAAAGTACAAGGATACAGTATTTCGTATGCTGTTTTCAGACAGAGAAAATCTATTGTCGCTTTACAACGCAGTGAATGGAAGTAACTACGAAAATTCGGATGCACTGGAGATTGTGACACTGGAGAATGCAGTCTATATGGGGATGAAGAATGATCTGGCATTTATCGTGGATATGGGATTATTCCTGTACGAACATCAGTCAACATACAATCCAAATATGCCACTGCGAGATCTGTTTTACATATCTGGTGAATACCAGAAACTTGTGAATCACAAATCCCTGTATTCCTCGGCACTGCAGAAGATCCCTGCGCCAAATTTCATTGTATTTTATAATGGAACAGAAAGAGAAGAGGACTACTGGATCAATTATCTGTCGGAATCATACGAAAATCTGAGCGGCGAGCCGAATCTGGAGCTGAAAGTACTTACTCTGAACATCAACGAAGGTCATAACCGCGAATTGATGGAGCAGTGCCAGAGTTTAAGAGAATATGCACAATATGTAGCGAAAGTACGGGAATACGCAAGGGAATCCGATCTGGATACAGCAGTAGAACAGGCAGTTGATGACTGCATCCAGAATGGGGTCCTTGCCGAATTCCTCCGAAAACACAAATCCGAGGTAATAGCGATGAGTATATTCGAGTATGATAAAGAAGAGGAAGAGCGAAAGCTGCGAGAAGCAGAGTATGAAGCTGGATACAATAGTGGAAAGCAGGACGGATATAATAGTGGAAAGCAGGACGGATACAATAGTGGAAAACAGGATGGATATAACAGTGGGAAGCAGGATGGATATAATAGCGGAAAGCAGGATGGATTTACGGAGGGAAAATGTGAAATAATCCATTTAATGTTTGATGCAGGAGAATCATTGGAAAAGATAGCCCAATATACAGGCTATAAAGTTGAAGAGTTGAAGAATTTGTTAAAAAAATAAGAGATTTAATGTTCAGGCCGGAGTCCCCGTGACTCTGGCCTGATTTGGTTACTACAGAAAATTAAAAATTCATAAAGTTACTTGAAGAAACTTAGAACAAATCAATTTGGTTATATTTAATATAGAAGAGATGAAATTTACATTTCATATTGATGCTCCTATAATAAGGCACAAAGGAGGCTTTATTATGAGCACAATATTTCCAAGAGAAGAAAAAGCGGAACAGATTTTTGACGAGATCCTGAAGAATCCACGTGCCTGCGAACGTTTAAAAGATACATTTTTTGCAGCGATTCCGTCAGCAGAAGAGAGTGAGGGTGCAGGAACGGACATTCCGGGAACGGTCTTTGCTGCGGCTTTATTCAACGCTTATGAAAATAAAGATCTTTCTGCATTTATGATGGCAGTCTGCAATAACAGTGTATTTGATCTTCTCCGGAATTCTTTTCTGATTCCAATCCGTTTTAATGACAAAGGGGTGGAGAATCCAATATTCCTTACAGATGAAAACGGAAACCTTCTGGATGAATCAAAAAATCATATCTATGAAAAGAAGTATAAGATGTTCCATAAACTCTTTGAAGAGCAGGATGAGATTCCAGACTACCGTATGTATATGGCAGATGGATTTCGTGAAAGTCATGGATATACTCAGAACGGAGAGATTGAGACAATACGGAATGCGGAACATACAGGAATCCTTTTACTCTTTGAATTCCCTCAGTCTGTAGATCTGGAAATCAATGAAGAAAAAATATATGCAATAGTCTGGGAATATCTGATGAAATTACAGGAGGAGCTGCCACGTGCATTGATGTATTATGGTAAACGTGACGAGCATGGAATTGAAAAACACACCAGCAAACTGGGAATCTTCCTGCCATTCTGTCATTTTGAAAGAGAAATGGAAAAGAATATTGAACTTGCGAATGGTATTGGGCTGGGATGTCGGGAAACGATTCTGGCAGAAATGAAGGTGCTGGAAAAATGATTTTGAAAAAGAATAAAGCAGTTGGGATGTGTGTATGATGCAACCGGTGATCAGAAAAAATCACATGGACATTGCCTGGCATGAATATACAGATGAAAATGGTGCAGACATTCCGGTTACGCAGGCGAGCCTGACCGAAAAAGCATCGATTATCGGTCGTGTCGGAATTATGTTTCTGTCCTGTGGAACAGGTGCATGGCGAGTCAGAAGTTCGATGAATACCCTGGCTGAGATTATGGGAATTACCTGTACCGCAGATATTGGTTTGATGTCGATTGAGTATACCTGTTTTGATGGTGAGGAGGGCTTTACCCAGTCCCTTTGTCTCACTAATACAGGAGTAAACACATCAAAACTGAATCGTCTGGAACATTTTATCCGGGAGTTTGAAATTGATGGAAAAAACATGTCAGGTGAAGAACTGCATACGCTGCTGGACAATATTGAACGAATCCATGGACTTTACTCCCCAATTGCACTTGGATTCGCTGCGGCGCTTGCGTGCTGTGGATTTACTTTTTTACTTGGCGGTGGTTTTATTGAAATGTTCTGCGCTTTTGTAGGTGCCGGATTTGGCAATTTTCTCCGATGCAAACTGACAAAACATCATTTTACCCTGTTTTTATGCATTGTATCGTCGGTTTCTCTGGCCTGCCTTGTTTATGCAGGATTTTTGAAGATTGGCGAAATGCTGTTTGGCATTTCGGTACAGCATGAGGCTGGTTATATATGTGCCATGTTGTTTATCATTCCGGGATTTCCGTTTATTACCAGTGGGATTGACCTTGCCAAGCTGGATATGAGATCGGGTACAGAACGTTTGATGTATGCACTGATCGTCGTTCTGGTGGCAACAATGGCTGCCTGGATCATGGCATTGCTTCTTCACCTGCAGCCGGTAGACTTTATTAAGATGTCAATGCCAGTAGGAATGTGGATAGTACTTCACCTGATAGCAAGTTTCTGCGGGGTATTTGGCTTTTCTGTTATGTTTAACAGTCCGGTAAGGCTGGCAGCAACGGCAGCGATGATCGGGGCTGTTGCAAATACACTCAGACTGGAACTTGTGGATCTGTCAGCTATTCCGCCGGCTGTAGCAGCGTTCATCGGTGCATTAACTGCAGGAATCCTTGCATCCCTGATTAAAAACAAAGTAGGATACCCGAGAATCTCCCTGACGGTTCCTTCAATTGTCATTATGGTTCCGGGTTTGTATCTGTATAGAGGATTTTATAATCTTGGGATTATGTCACTTTCTGTTGCTGCTTCCTGGTTTGCGGCAGCAATCCTGATCATAGCAGCCCTTCCCCTGGGACTGATCTTTGCAAGGATACTGACTGATAAAACATTCCGGTATTGTACATGAAATAAGGACATCCCGCACAGAATGTCCTATAGACGGACTGGTCGAAAAAAGGTATACTGTTTCTATGAAATCCATTGGGACGAAAGGAGCAGATAGCAATGTGGGAAAAAATCAATAACTTTTTAAAAGGGCAGATTGTAACATCAATCATATACATAGCCCTTGGTGCATGTCTGGTATTTATGCCGGTCAGTACTGTGAATGTAATATGTAAGTTTGTATTTGGAATTTTGCTGATTCTGGTAGGTTTGTATCATATCCTGATCTATGTGGCGGAAAAACTGAATTCCACGATTTTTGATCTGTTTTCTGGTGGTGTTCTGATGGTACTTGGAATCTTCCTGTTTATGAACCCGCAGATTGTTGTCAAGCTTCTCCCGATTTTGCTTGGCACATTTATTCTGGTGGACAGCATCTGGTCACTGAAGGGAAGCCTGAAACTCAAAAAACGTGGTGCAGGCTCCTGGAAGTTCCTTCTTCTGGGAAGCATTATTTTCATTGCACTTGGTATTTCACTGGTAGTAAACCCATTTACAATGGTGAAATACACGGTAATCTTTGCCGGATGGATATTCCTCTGTAATGGTGTGATTGATATGATCTATCTGATTCTTTTGAGAAAAGGTCTGAAAGAAATCAAACAGGATGTGGAAGCAGTGGATGCAGATGGCGAGATTATTTCTGGTGAAGATAGCGGTGAGACAGATGATCTGGATACAGAAGCTTCCGTACAGCCGGAAGAACCGATTGCACCGGAACCGGAATATGCACCATGGAGTTCCCGTAAGAAAACGGATTCTACAGCTCCAAAAGAGCGTACAGAAGAAATGGAAGGCACAATGTCAGAGAGTGATGATGTGACAGAGGATGTATTTTCAGAGCGCTTTGAAGAAAAAGAATCAGCAGGTATGGAAAATGCCAGCCAGGAAAGTTTCTGTAAAGAAAAAGCGGATAGAGAAGTTTCCGAGATGGAAGAGTCACTTGATATTGAACAGGAAAACGAAAATGAGACATCAGTAGAAGCAGCGACAGGTACAATAACCGGACAGGAGAACGATACACCACCAGCCGGCAGAGGCGCATATGTTGTATCCGAGCCAACGATCACAGATGATGATCTCTCCGACACAAAAGATGAGAGCCTTCTTGGAAGGTTCTCCCGCAAACGTAAACATAATAAAAAAGAAGACTGACTTTTTCTTTTCGGCACAACCTTCCCATTCCAATTACGAAGAACCAGACACCCTCACCATAATCTTCTTATCTGAATAACCTGGTTTATTTTCTAAGCTCCCGTCTTAAACAAAACTTCATATATCATCCCGCCCAGGGGTGTGCAGAGGGGACTGGCAAGTCCCTTCTGCGGTTTCCATACATTCCAAAGTATAACTTTCTTCATTTTCTAAATGAAATAAATTTTTCATAGATTCCCTTTATAAATATTTTTATAAAAAAATATAAAACTCTTCTGAAAAAAAGAACACATTTCTTGATTTTTTATCATGGTATAAAAAATCAACAAAAACTATAATAAAGACAGCTTAAGAAAGAACAAATCTTACAAGTAAAGGAGAAGACAATCACTATGAAAATGAAAAAAATTACAGCAATGAGCATGGCAGCTTTAATGGCAGCTACAATGATCCCGTCAGTACCGGTTATGGCAGACGGAGGCGGAAAGGTTTACTACCTCAACTTCAAACCAGAGCAGGATGAAGCCTGGCAGAATCTGGCAAAAGCTTACACAGAAGAAACAGGAACAGATGTTACAGTAGTTACAGCAGCATCCGGACAGTATGAGACAACTCTTCAGTCAGAAATGGCAAAGAGCGATGCACCGACACTGTTCCAGGTAAATGGACCGGTTGGCCTTAAAAACTGGAAAGATTACTGCTACGATCTGAAAGATGCAGATATCACAAAAGAACTTACATCTGATGCGTATGAACTGAAAGATGGAGATGTTGTAGCTGGTATCGCATATGTAATTGAATCTTACGGACTTATCACAAACAAAACATTACTTGAAAAAGCAGGATATACTCTGGATGATATCAAGAGCTTTGATGACCTCAAAAAAGTAGCAGACGACATTCAGGCACGTAAAGATGAAATTGGTGTAAAAGGTGCTTTCACCTCAGCAGGTATGGACGGATCCTCTGACTGGAGATTCAAAACACATCTTGCAAACCTTCCAATCTACTATGAATACAAAGCAGATGGAATCGATGATACAGAAGCAATCAAAGGAACATATCTTGATCAGTATAAGAATGTATTTGATCTGTACATTACAGATTCTACATGCGATGGAAGCGAACTTTCAGCTAAAACAGCTGATGACTCCAGAAATGAATTTGTAAATGGAGATGCAGTATTTTATCAGAATGGTTCCTGGGAATATGCAGAACTCGCTAAGACATACAGCGATGATGAACTTGCTATGATCCCGATCTACTTCGGCGTTGACGATGAGAACGAAGGTCTTGCAACTGGTACAGAAAACTACTGGTGTGTAAATAAGAATGCATCTGAAGAAGATGTTCAGGCAACTCTGGATTTCATGAACTGGTGTGTAACATCTGAAGCAGGAACAAAATCTATGTCTGAAGACATGGGATTCACAATTCCTTTCAAAACAGCAGTTGCTCCTACAAACGTATTTGTAAAACAGGATGCTGAGTATACAGAAGCTGGTCTTACACCTGTTTCATGGAACTTCACAACAATGCCATCTGAAGAGTGGAAGAATGGTCTTGGTACAGCTCTTACAGCATATGCGGCAGGCACAGGCGACTGGGATGCAGTAGTTAGTGCATTCGTTGACGGATGGGCTACAGAAAAAGCTCTTTCTGAATAATCAGGATAGAAAATAACATGTTGTTTATGGGAGGAGGCAGAGGTTCTTGCCTCCTTCTATAAGTTAAAAGACAGAGGAACTTAAGCTTCTGTTAACAGTAGGGAAGAGGAGAAAAATCATGGTAGGAAGAACGATCAAAAAGTGGTGGCCGGTTTTTGTATTACCAACCTTTGCGGCATTTGTAATCGGTTTCCTGTGGCCTTTTATCTGGGGCATCTATCTTTCATTCTGCAAATTTACAACAGTGCAGGATGTAACATTTGTTGGATTTTCAAATTATTCTAAGATTTTACTTGATAGTACATTCAGTCATTCTTTCTGGCTGACAGTTGTATTTGCATTCGTATCCAGTATTCTGATCAACGTGCTTGCATTTTTTATCGCACTGGCACTGACCAAAGGATACAGAGGAACAAATGCATTCCGTACGGTATTCTTTATGCCGAACCTGATCGGTGGTATTGTACTTGGTTATATCTGGCAGACATTGCTGAATGGTCTGCTTTCCAAGTGGGGACAGCCACTGCTTTCACTTTCAGCAAAAAATGGTTTTATCGGTATGCTCATTCTGCTTATGTGGCAGCAGATTGGATATATGATGATCATTTACATTGCAGGTCTGAACAATGTATCACCTGACCTGATCGAGGCAGCTCAGATCGATGGTGCAACAAGCAGACAGATTCTGTTTAAGATTAAAATTCCGATGATTATGCCATCTGTAACAATCTGTACATTCCTGACTCTGACTAATGGTTTCAAGATGTTCGACCAGAACCTCTCACTGACCGGTGGTGATCCTGGAAAACAGTCTCAGTTACTGGCGTTAAATATTTATGATACATTCTATGCAAGAAGCGGACCTCAATGGAAGGGTATTGGGCAGGCAAAAGCTGTTGTATTCTTTGTTCTGGTAGTTGTAATTGCATTGATCCAGCTTCGTGCAACATCATCTAAGGAGGTGCAGCAGTAATGGAAAATAAAAAAAGAAATTCCGTTGCAACGGTCTTACTGACAATTGTTTGTATCCTTTGGATGTACCCAATCGTCTTAATATTAATCAACTCACTGAAAAAAGAAGTAGCGATCACTACATCTGGAGTATTTAGCCTTCCAACCAGTGAAACATGGAATGGTGTTGCAAACTTTGTAGCGAGTGTTACGCAGATGGATTTCCTGAAATCTTTCTGGTACAGCCTTGTTATCTCAGTAATGTCAGTTGCACTTATTATGCTCTGCTGCTCCATGGCAGCATGGTATATCGTTCGTGTAAATGGCAAACTGTCCAAAATCTTCTACTATCTCTGTGTATTCAGTATGGTAGTTCCTTTCCAGATGGTTATGTTTACACTGGCAAAAACTGCAGATACTTTAAAATTGAATAATCCATACAATATCTGCATTATTTATCTTGGATTTGGTGCAGGACTGGCGGTATTTATGTTTACAGGATTTGTAAAAGGTATTCCGCTTGAGATTGAGGAAGCAGCTCTGATTGATGGATGTAGTCCGTTACAGGTGTTTTTTAAAGTTTTGATTCCGATATTAAAACCAACAATTATTTCAACAGCGATCCTGGAACTGATGTGGGTATGGAACGATTACCTTCTTCCAACACTGGTTCTTGATATTAAAAAATATAAGACTATTCCGATGGCAGTCCAGTATTTCCGTGGCAGCTTCGGACATGTACAGATGGGACCAATGATGGCAAGTATTATGATCGATATCATTCCGATCATCATTGTATATCTGGTTTGCCAGAAGTACATTATTGAAGGCGTTGTTGCAGGTGCCGTAAAAGGCTGATTCTGGTTATGTAGAATGGAAGTCTCTGGAAGAATATTTTTTCCAGAGACTTTTTGTGCTATAATCATAAGTATTATAGGAAACAAAACAGGGGGGAATTATGACAAACGTTCTTATTGTAGATGATGAAAAAATAGAGCGCGAAGGTCTGAAATATCTGCTTTCGAGAGAAGAAGGCGAAAGAAATGTTTTTGAAGCTTCGAACGGAAAACAGGCTCTGCAGATTATTCGGTCAGAGGACATACAACTTGTTTTGACTGATATAAAAATGCCTCATATGGACGGGTTGGAATTATCAAGACGTGCCAAGGAAGAAAATCCGGCATTGCAGATCATAATTTTCAGTGGATACAGTGATTTTACTTTTGCGCAGGAAGCGATTCGCTATGGTGTGACAGAGTATATCCTGAAACCGGTGAATCCGGAAGATTTTCATAAAGTAATTCAGAAGGCAGAGAAAGTGATTGAACAAAGAAAGAAAAAAGAAAGTCGTGAGATCAAAGGGAAAAATTTTCTGCAACAGTATTTTCTGCAAAATTATCTTTACTCCGGCAAGCTAGAAATACTGGAAAAAGCAAAAGATATGATCAATCTGGAAAAATGGAATGGCTGGCATTGTGGAATCTTGCTGGAATCCGATGTCGCTTTTTTTGATACGGCTGAAGAGACTCTGGAAGAGGAAATTCAGAAAGAGTTGAGAAGAGTATGCTTTTATCTGAATTTGAATGCAAGACAGTCGCTTCTCCTTTTTCAGGACGTATATTGCGATTATCAGCTGGTGGCAAATCATCTTTATAATTTTATGAAACGAAAATACAGAGACAGTTTTTATCTGGCAGTCAGCCGTAAATTTGAAGGTTGTGAGTGTCTGCCGGAAATCCTTGAGCAGCTGGAACAGCAGATGGAAGAGAAATTTTATCATCCGGAAAAACATGTTTTCTCAAATGAAGATGATGTACTGAAACTGTCGGTGGGAGAAGTGCAGGATTCGCAGATCATGCAGATGATCTCAGAAGACATCACGCGGAAGGATACAGATCAGCTGAGAAAGCATTTCGCATGCCTGAAAGAAAAATATCATGATAATACACAGTATTCAGCAATGTATATCAAGTTTGTTTTCTCGAATGTCATTCAGGAACTGTTTCAGGAAAATCAGTTTTCTGGAGAGCGGCGTCTTGAGCATGAGATAGAACGATTGTATAACTGTAGAAATATCATGGAAATCGTTGAAGTGACTGAAGATAATATCAAGGAATACGAGGCATTTCTTGACCGTTCTATGAGTAGTTCTAGAAATGAAGTGGCAGCAGTCAAAAATTATATCTATCAGCATTATGAGGAAGATCTGAATCTTGAAATGCTGGCAGAAAAAGTCTATCTGTCTTCCGGATACCTCAGTTTTATCTTCAAAAAAGAGACCGGCATGAATTTGAACCGATATATACGTGTGTTCCGGATGGAGAAGGCAAAAGAACTTCTCTGCAGCACCAATATGAAGGTGGCACAGGTCAGTGAACGTGTTGGTTTTGCAAATGTTTCTTATTTCTGCAGAAGTTTCCGGGAATATTACGGAAGCAGTCCGGAATCATACAGGAAAGGAACCGGAGAGGATGAACAGACTTCGTAAGATATTCAAAAATATGAAGTATCGTCATAAACTGACGATCTTTCTTGTAGTTACAAGCCTGGTACCGATGACAGTACTTGCCTGGTACAGTCACAGCAGGCTGAGTACTATGGTCCGCAGCAGCGAACTGGAAGATATGCAGTCGATCATGGAACAGACCAGAGAAAGCATTGACAGCCAGACGGCGGTTTATGCCAGCCTTCTCAATTATCTGACCTATTCACCAGATATTGAGGAAATTATTAAGGAAAAAAATATCGATAATTATACGGCGTATGAAAAATATACAGAAATAGCGGATCCACTTTTGTCTGTACCAAAATCATATCATGATGCGATCAACAGAATTCAGCTTTTTGCGGACAGTATCCAGGTGGAGCATGAGTATACACTTGTTCCGCTTGATAAGATGAAAGAAGAGTGGTGGAGTGAAGGGCTGAAAGATGATGTGCGTATTCAGTGGAAAGTTGATCAGGATCGTAAAGAAGTTGCAGCAGTACGTATGATCTATAATGATCAGAAACTGGATGCAGTTCTGTGCATTTCTCTGGATTATAATAAAATCTTCCAGCCACTGACCAATATTCTCACGCAGGAAAATGGTGGAATTGTTGCAGACAAAAACGGTACAGTTCTTTATAACAAAACTGGTCTGACAAATCTGGAATTTGATAAATCTGGAAAAATGGATTCCATGATTCAGAAAATCAGCCAGTCCTGTGCATATACAAAGACTAAGAGTGAAGAAAATGACTGGGTATTTTATCTTTATAAGAGTCAGGATGCGATATCAGGTTCTGTACGAAGACTGCTGCTGGAAGAGATTCCACTGATTGCGGCCTGTGGTCTGATCATTCTGTTTCTGGCTATGGCATTTTCAAGAATTTTTACAAGAAAAATTGAAGAACTGACGAAAAATATGGACAGGGTAAATCATGGAAGCCGTGAAGTTACAGTCAACAGTGATTCGGGAGATGAAGTAGGAATTCTTGTTAACAGTTTCCGTAATATGATGGATGAGATTAACCGCCTGATCGACGAAGTATATGTCAATAAGATCGCGTTGAAAGAATATGAACTGAAAGCCCTTCAGGCCCAGATCAATCCACATTTCTTATATAACACACTGTCGATGATGAACTGGATGGCGATTCGAAGTAACCAGATGGAGATCAGTAAGGTTACCCTGGCACTTTCTACTTTTTACAGAACCGCATTAAGCAAAGGTGAAGATGTGGTTACGGTAGAAAACTGTATTCAGAATATGGAAGCATATCTGGAAATCCAGCTTACGATGCATGATCATAATTTTTCGGTAGACTGGGATATTGATCCGACAATAAAAAATGAAAAAATGCCGAAGCTTCTTCTTCAGCCGGTTGTCGAAAATGCGATCGAACACGGTCTTGATGAAAAAGAGGATGGTGATAAAAAAATTTTCCTGTCATTTAAAGGCAAGGGGGATGATGTAGAGATCACTGTCCGTGACAATGGACTTGGTATGGAGCAGGAAAAAGCAGAAACACTGGTAACTTATCAGGCAAAAGGATATGGCCTTAAGAATGTAAATGACCGTATCCGGCTTCTTTATGGAGAGAATTACGGAATTCATATTTTCAGTTCACCGGATGAAGGCACGACTGTTATTATGAAATTTCCGAAGGAGGGCAGAGAGAATGAAGAGTAAATGGAAAAAACTGCCTGTTGTTCTGATAGGAATCATAGCTATAGCTGTCTGCGGATGCAGCAATGATTTACAGGAGCTGAATCAGAAAAGATCATCGGCAGCAAAAGAAAATACGGAATCTACAGAGACAGTCCGTACCGGTACCTGGGAAACAGCTGCACAGACTCCTTATGGCGCTTATCCTGAACTTGTAACGTATACTTTAGGACAAATGAGTGGTGCGAATAATTCAAATCTTCCGGATGGAAATACCTATGACGACAATGCTTACACTCGTTATCTCAGAAAAATACTGAATATTCAGAATAAAAGTGTCTACATGGAACGGGAAGATCGATATGATGAATTTGTGAACATTCTTGTAAAAGACCAGACGCTGCCGGATGTACTGGTGGTTTCGGACAGAGAAACACTCAAAGAACTGGTTGATAATGATCTTGTGGAAGATCTGAGCGAAGTATATGAGAATTGCACTTCAGAGAGAATCAAAAAGATGTTTGAGAGTTATGGAAGCGGTCTTCTGGATTCTGTGCGATTTAATGGAAAACTGATGGCAATTCCGGAGACCGTTACAGATCATGGTCCACGTCTGATGTGGCTGCGTAAGGACTGGATGGATAAGCTTGGCCTTGAAAATCCGAAAACACTGGAAGATGCATTTGACATAGTAGAAAAATTTGTCCAGAATAAAATGGGCACGGAGGATGGAGAAGACCCGATCGGACTCGCTTGTGATACAGATCTGGTGGGAACTACCAGCTCTAATTATTCAGTAGATTCTGTTTTTGATAAATTTGGAGCCAGTCCACAAAGGTGGGTAAATCAAAATGGTAAGATCGTGTATGGTTCCGTAACAGAAGAAACAAAAAATGCACTGAGTTATCTTCATGAACTCTATGAACGTGGCGTGTTGGATAAGAACTTTGCATTGCGTGCGCAGAATAACCTCAGAGATCTGGTGATAAATGGAAAATGTGGAGCTTTTTTTGGCCTGTGGTGGACACCGAACAATCCACTGATGGATGTTTATGAGACAGACAAAGAGGCAAACTGGCAGCCATTTTATCTACAGTCGACAGACTGGCAGAATGTATATGATACTTTTCAGGATAATAAATATGTTGTTGTACGCAAAGGATATGAGCATCCGGAAATTGTAATGAAGATAATCAGTGTATTGTTTGATTATAGCAGATATGAAGCCAAGGATGCGGATGAGGTAAATGATTATTTTGCTCTTAACGTAGAACCGACAGCCAGACCGCTGGTTATCAATGTTGATTATAACGAGGCGACATTTCAGATCACAAAAGATATCCAGAGTGTAATGAGCGGTATGCGAAAAGAAGAAAGTTTAAGTGCAATTGAGAAATCTTATTACGATGCAGCAGAAAAATTTATTCAGGGAAAATCAGAAACGGCGGAAGACTGGGCAGCATATGAATCCAGACTTGCAGCAGTTGGAAGGTTGATAGAAGGAAACTACCGGTCAACAGCCAAAAGATACCTGGATGATGCAGACGGTGAAATACCGAAGTCTCTTCAGCAGCTTGAAAAAGACACTTTCATTCAGATTATCATGGGTGTAAAACCAATTACTTACTTTGACACTTTTGTGCAGGAATGGTATGAACAGGGCGGCGAAGAGCTGACTGAGCAGATTCGCCGCTCTAATCCAGGAGAATGATTATTTTCCGAGATGCCAGATGTCGTCATCGTACTCTTTGATGGTTCTGTCTGAGGAGAAGAATCCGGCTTCTGCAATATTGATCAGAGTTCTGCGGCTCCATGCTTCCGGATTTACAGCATAATCACTCATTGCCTGTTCTTTGCGGACAATGTATGCATTGAAATCCGGAAGAGTCTGGAACCAGTCTTTATTTATCAGTTCGTTCTGCAGTCGTTTCAGATGTTCTTCATCTCCATATTTCAGCATTTCTTCACTGGTAAGGAAATCGATGGCACGATGAAGGTTCGAGTCTGCTTCATACCAGTCTTTTGCACAGTAGTCACCGGCTGCATAGCGGTGAATAACCTGCTTGCTGCTCTGACCAAAGATGTAAATATTGTTATTTCCGACAGCTTCGGCAATTTCTACATTTGCACCATCCATGGTTCCAAGAGTCAGTGCACCGTTCAGCATGAATTTCATGTTTCCGGTTCCGGATGCTTCTTTGGAAGCAAGGCTGATCTGTTCAGAAAGATCACATGCCGGAATCATTTTTTCTGCTGCAGAAACATTGTAGTTTTCTACAAATGCAAGTTGCAGATATCTGGAAACTTCAGAGTCCGCACTGATAACCTGTGACAGGGTAAGAAGAGCGTGAATGATATCTTTGGCGATGATATAGGCAGGAGCTGCTTTTGCACCGAAGATACTTACTAATGGAGTTACTGGAGTATGTCCTGCTTTGATCTCCAGGTATTCATGAATCAGGAAAAGCAGGTTCAGCTGCTGACGTTTGTATTCATGAAGTCGTTTGGACTGAATGGAAAACATTGCATTGGTGTTCAATTTGATTCCCTGTTTGTCTTCTAACCAGGAAGCAAGTGCTTCTTTGTTGGATTTTTTAATACAACTGAGTTTTTTCAGTACTTCTGCATCGTCTGTATAATTCAGAAGCTTTTTCAGTTCAGAAGCATCTTTTTTGAAACCAGATCCGATCAGAGATTCAATTTCAGAAGTCAGGGCCGGATTACATTTCAGAAGCCAGCGGCGGAAGGTGATGCCGTTTGTTTTATTATTAAATTTGTTCGGATACATCTGATAAAATCCTGCCAGTTCGCTTTCTTTCAGAATCTGTGTATGCAGTGCGGCAACACCGTTTGTGGAGTGAGAAAAATGAATATCCATATGTGCCATATGAACGACCTGATTCTGATCAATGATAGCAAGTGAAGAATCAGTTGTACGTGTTTTTGCAATGTCATCCAGCTTTTCAATAATTGGCATAAGCTGAGGAACAACGGTATCGAGATAATGACGTGGCCATTTTTCCAGAGCTTCTGCAAGAATCGTATGATTGGTATATGCACAAGTATCTGTTACGATCTGAACTGCCTCATCAAAGCTGATTCCGTGTTCCTCAAGGAGGCGGATCAGCTCCGGGATTACCATACTTGGGTGTGTATCATTGATTTGGATAGCCGCATAGTCGGCAAGGTCATGATAGTTACATCCACGTGCAGCACATTCGTTGAGAATAAACTGAGCACCGGCAGAAACCATGAAATACTGCTGATAGATACGAAGCAGTCGGCCGTCTTCATCGGAGTCGTCTGGATAGAGGAATAATGTAAGGTTTCTGGCAATATCTTTTTTGTCAAAAGAAATTCCGTCACCGATCACAGATTCATCTACAGAATCCAGATCAAACAGATTCAGCATATTGGTTCTGCCTTCATAGCCGGTAACAGGAAGTTTGTAGAGTCTTGCAGAATAGGTGTTTCCTGCAAGCGAAACCGGAAATACTGTATCGGTAGCTTTGGCAGCACACTGGTCAGTCAGCCAGAAATCAGGAGCTTCGTTCTGGATGTTGTTTTTGAAATTCTGATGAAAAAGTCCGCAGTGATAACGAAGACCGACACCGTCACCAGGAAGATCCAAAGTTGCAAGACTGTCAAGGAAGCATGCGGCAAGTCGTCCAAGACCACCATTTCCAAGACTTGGTTCCGGTTCCTGCTCTTCGATATCTGCAAGAGATTTTCCGATACTGGCAAGTGTTTCACGAACTTCATCATACAGACCAAGGTTGATCAGGTTGTTGGAAAGCAATTTTCCAATCAGGAATTCAGCAGAAATATAATACAGTTTTCTGCCAGTTACTGGTTTTATCTGTTTCTGACTCTGTTCCTGCACAAGTTTCAGAAGGGCTGTATAAAGTTCTGCGTCGGAAGCAGTTGCAATATCCTTTTGGCAAAGTTCATTTAGTGTTGTTTTCATAGATTCACTCATGGGAGTTGCTCCTTTCATATATAAAATGGTTGTAGTTTCGTTAACTTAAGTTGCTTTAGTTATATCACAGGTAGTCCGTTGTTTCTTGTCAAAAGCGAGCAAGAAATGATACTATCCTATCATAGAGGCGGAAATAGATGAAAGAAAAAGAAAGTGGTACAAAATATCAGGAAACAAAACAGCATGGCAGCCGGTTGTTTCCGTTTAATATTTATCCATGTACGATTCCATTGGATTTTCCGGCGGTTCCTTTGCACTGGCATAAGGAGATGGAATTGATTTATATAAAAAAGGGAAAAGGGCTGATCCAGATCGAAACAAAAAGCTTTGAGGGAGAACCGGGGGATATTTTTGTAGTAACACCTGGAACCCTTCATGCAATTCATAGGATAAAAGGATATTCTATGGAATACGAAAATATTATCTTTGAAATGGATTTTCTGGGAGAAGGAGCAGCAGATCTCTGTGCAGGAGAATTTCTCGTCCCGCTTGCAGCAGGTAAGTTGTTTCCTCCGGTACAGATAAAGCCAGAGGAAGTGCATTATGATTCATTAAAAAGATGTCTTATTCAGATGGAAGAATTGTGTGAAACAAAAGAAAATGCTTATGAGCTAGGAGTGAAAGCTGCAGTTTTGCAGATTATATTTCTTCTCATAAGAATGTATCCGTCCAGAGAAATCGTGTCTTCTCCGGATAGGGAGCAGTTGAAAGAAGTACTGCAGGAAATCAGTGTTAAAAGCAGTGAGAATCTTTCGGTAGCAGACATGGCGAAATTCTGTGGCTGGAGCAGCAGCCACTTCATGCGTTGGTTCAAAAAGATGACGGGAGACAGCTTTACTTCTTATGTAAATGACCGGAGACTTGCGGAGGCTGCAGAGGCATTGTGCCAGACTGATGATAAAATATTGACGATCGCACAGGATGCAGGATTTATGAATCTGTCAAATTTTAATCGTCAATTTAAAAAACGCTATGGAGTTACGCCGAGAGAGTATCGGGAAATGATAGGAATTTAAAGATTGTGTTAAAGGAGGTACATATGAAGAAAAAGCGCGGATCAGAGCAAAAGTATTTATTGCAATTTTGGGACTGAATGTGACAGCTGCTGTATTGGGAGGCTGCAGGACGCAGAGTGTACGAAATTGAAAAATAAAAAAAGTTTCAAAAAGTGTTGACATATCTCTATGACAGTGGTATTCTAACTAAGCTGTCACAAGGAATTGTTTCTTCTGACTAAACAATTTAAAAAGTTTTGAAAAAACAAAAAATAGTTGTTGACAAAGAAACAAAGATGTGATAGAGTAAACAAGTCGCTTGAGAGCGACACACAGACATCAAAAAATGCCTCGAAAAAAACTTAAAAAAGTACTTGACAGGCGCTGGTGAATGTGATAAAGTAAACGAGCTGTCTGAGAGACAGACAAACAAAGAACCTTGATAACTAAACAGTGAAACACATACGATTCTCGAAAATTCT
>OLQY01000236.1_pt1 | contig 72883 bp, 69 predicted proteins | sample 1672851 | NCBI WGS metagenome assembly OLQY01 (sample SAMEA3136730, study PRJEB25190) | human gut metagenome
AAATAAAGCTTATGAAATTGCGCAAAATATGTTATCCGAGGGTTTACAGCATGACCTCATTTCTCGCTTGACAGGACTTAGCGAAGAAGCCGTTCTAAAACTATCTCAACAGTAAATACAAAGAAAATCAGATGCTGAATAAATGATTCAACATCTGACTTTTTTTATAATTGCTGTTCTGTTCGAGCGATGATATCATCCTGAGTCGCTTTACTTAATACATTAAAGAATGCGGAGTATCCGGCAACACGAACAATAAGATCCTGATGTTTTTCCGGATGAATCTGGGCATCCAATAATGTCTCCTTATCTACGACATTGTATTGCACATGATAGCCATGCAGACGATTAAAGAAAGTTCGCAACATCATTTCCAGCTTCTGCTTGTTTTCTTCCGTCGATAACATAGCCGGTGTTACCTTTTGATTCAATAAAGAACCTCCGGTGATTTCAATGGTCGGAAGCTTAGATACACTTTTGAATACCGCTGTTGGTCCATGCGTATCCATCGCATGTGCCGGACTGGAGCCTTCCGCCAATGGCTCTCTGGCCTTTCTGCCATCCGGTGTAGCCATGGTACCAAATCCTTGCCCCACATTCGCAGAAATTGAAGAAGTACCCGCATAACGAATACCGCCAATCGGACCTCTGTGATAACGCGTATTGGGATATTTCTTCATTTCATCGATATAAGAAGCATAAGCCTGTACGATCAATTGATCCGCATAATCCTCATCATTACCGTATTTTGGAGCTTCTTTAATCAACATTTTCTGAATCCTTTGATTTTCCGGACTGATGAAATCATCTAAAATCGCATCCCACAACTCTTTTTGGGTAATCTTCTTTTCTTCAAAAACCAACTTTTTAATGGCTGCCAAGCTATCTGCCATATTGGCAATTCCCACCTGCAATCCGGAAATGAAATCGTAGATCGCACCACCTTCCTTGATGGTCTTTCCTCGGGCAATACAATCATCGACCAGTGTAGAACATAAGATATCCGGAACTTCTTTTTCCGAAGCCTGATCGATCGTGTTTTCTACGATCACGCTCATTCGCGTTAATTCCCTTACGGTTTTATCCCAGGCATCCATCAATTCATCAAAGCTTTTCATATCCGTAAATTGACCATAGCCTTTTGTGAACCGCTTTTGGCTGGTCAGATCGAACCCATTATTCATGGCCATCAAAAGAATTCTTGGAAAATTCATATAGCTCATGCCTGTGCAACGATAGCCCCATTTCCCTGGAACTGCCGTTTCTACACAGCCGATGGCACTGTAATTATATGCATCTTCTTCCTTTACCCCTTTATTGATGAAAGAAGGGATGATGATCTCATCGTTATTGAAAGCCGGCATACCAAAGCCCAGCTTCATCACTTCAATACATTCGTCAAAGAATTTTGGATCGATATGGGCATGGTAGCGAACCGTTAAATTCGGTTGTGTCAAGCGAGTCTGTGCTACCGAACGAAGCACCAGATAAGACATCTCATTGACCGCATCTTTTTTATCTGCTGTTTGTCCACCAATCGTTACATTTTGATACATCGGTGAACCGGCACTGGAAAATGTATGGGCCTGCGAACGTACTTTATTGATCGTCAAAGCTTTGATCCAAAGATTGCTTAAAAGTTCTAAAACTTGATCATCATCGATCAATCCTTGTTCTTTATCTTTTTGATAATACGGCTGCATATACTGATCAAAGCGTCCAAAAGATACAGAATGTCCATTGGATTCAATCTGTAAAACAACCTGAATCAGCCAAATTGCCTGAATGGCCTCATAAAAGCTTTCCACCGGCTCATAAGGAACCTTAGAACAGATTCTTGCGATTTCCAACAACTCTTGTCGCCTTTCTTCATTTGCGGTTTTAGCCTGTTCTCTGGCAAGATCAGCATAGCGTTTGGCAAACGATTTCACGGCATCGATCACGATCAGGACCGCATCATAAAAATGATATTTACTGATAGATGCAGGATCACAAAGATCTAACGCCTCTTTTGCCTCCAAAGTACGCTTTTCATATCCCTTCAAACCTTCTTTTAATAATCGTTCATAATAAACCGCTAAATGTGCATCACCTGCATTCAGCTTTCCTTCCATGCCAAAGAAACCTGTTTCCATATAAACATCTACTTCTTTAGGAAGCAGCGCCATCCCTTTCGCTCGCAAATTATTATTCTCCCAAAAAGGCGCAATTGAGCGAAGCTCTTCTTTAGTTTGTTCTGTAATATAGAAAACATCACCATCTCTTTTTTCAAAGGTGTCCAGCTCATTGATCACAAATTCCAATGTATATTCCGGAAAGACGGGTGCATCACGATTTGATTCTGCCTGATTTCCTGCCAACAAGCTTTCCTCTTCGATATAAATATCCATCTTTTCCAAAATATTCTTTAACATCAACGCACGTTTTAAGACAACCGGCTTTTCCAGATTTGCCTTATATGCTTCTGTACATAATAAAGCCCTTTGTGATCGAACATACGGTTTCTTATCTAAAACACTCTGACGATATTTCTGCATACGAGGTGTCAAAGAACCAAAATGTTGTGTATCCTCCATAAGAATGCCCTCCTTATTTTACCTGTAGTCTATCAATCCTTTTCTTTCTTGTCAATTCATTTGTAATATTTTTTAGTTTCATTTGAAACTTTTTATGTTTACAAACTGACTTTCTACTGATACACTATAGCCATGACAAAAGGACTTATTTTCAACATACAAAAATTTTCGATTCATGATGGACCCGGTATTCGAACTACGATTTTTTTAAAAGGCTGCCCTTTGCGCTGTAAGTGGTGTGCCAATCCTGAAAGCCAAAGCGCCAATGTTCAAATCTTATGGGATCAAAAGAAATGTGTACATTGTCTTCAATGTGTAAAAAGTTGTATGCATCAGGCAATTTCATGTAGAGAGGGAGAAATTCATATCGATGAAGCGCTTTGCCAAGGCTGTCTGAACTGCGTTTCAACGTGTCTTCAAAGTGCACTGTCTAATGAAGGAGAAACAAAGGAAATTGAAGAAATCGTGCGCATTGCCTTACAAGATAAAGACTTTTATGAAGAATCCGGCGGTGGTATCACGATATCCGGCGGGGAAGGGATGTCACAACCAGACTTCTTAAAAGAACTGGTCAAAGAATTAAAAAAACACAATTTACATCTGGCGATTGAAACAACCGGTTATATTCCAAAAGAAACCTTTCATGAGCTGGCGCCACTTTTTGATCTGCTCTTATTTGATGTCAAACACTATGATACCAACCGCCATTTTGAAGGTACCGGCGTTCACAATGAACGAATTATCAACAACTTAAAATGGGCCACTCATCAAGGTCTGGAAATCCTTCCCCGTATTCCGGTTATCCCCAGCTTTAACGATTCCATCCAAGATGCCGCCGGTTTCGCTTCTTTGTTGACGGAAATCGGGCTAAAAAAAGTACAACTTCTTCCATTTCATCAATTTGGAGAACGAAAATATGAAATGATGCATAAAGAATATGCCTATAAAAATGTCAGGGCACTGCAGAAAGAAGATTTAACGGAATATCAAAATGAATTCATAAAAAAAGGCTTAGATTGTTTTTTCTAAGCCTTTATAATTTCTACTTTTTGTTCCAATAAATATTGTTCCTGTTCCAAAGGAATATCCGGATTGGTAATCAACATATGAATTCGATTGGTGGCGATCAAAGATACATTGCCTTTCTGATAAAACTTGGAGGAATCTGTCACCACTATGACTTTTTCCACTTGTTTCGCCATATCTTGTACCGCAACACTTCGCATATAATCGTTTCCGGTAAATCCGGTACGAATACTAAAACCATCTGTTCCGATAAACAATTTATCCGCAAAATAAGCCTGCGCACATTGCGCCGTCATCGGTCCTACCATGACCTGCGATTCCTTTTGATAGTTTCCACCCAGAAGAACGATCTGTACATTTTCGATCTTGCGCACATAATCGGCAATAAAAGCCGAGTTGGTTACGATCGTTACATCCTTTTTTGTCTGTGCGATTTCCACTGCCAACAAAGCACAACAGGAGCCACTTTCAATAAAGATCGTTTCCCCATCTTCAACCAGTTGTGCGGCTCTTTTTACGATCTGCATCTTCTGTTCAAAATGAAAGGCAAGCCTTTTATTAATATCATCACTGTTATTAAGCGTGGCATATCCATGTTCACGAACCAACATCCCACTTTGTTCCAGGGCAATCAGATCTTTTCGAATCGTTACCTGTGAAACATTTAAAAGCGTGGAAAGGCGCGAGACTTCCATTTTATGATATCGACTTAATAACTCTAATATTTTCGCATGTCTTTCGTTCATACGATAAGAATACCATTATCTTCTTTTAAAAACAACGAAGAGTCTTTTCTAGGAAGCCTTTAGGCGATGCATCCACTTTTTACGAAGGAGTCTAAATAAAAAGAGAATGCCACGAACATTAAGCTCCAGCGCCATCGCAAACCAGACACCCGGTAAGCCATAATGACCGGCTAAACCGGCTGCCAAAGGAATACGAACCAGCCACATACTGATAAGATTCATCAAAGAGGAAGACAGTGTATCCCCAGCTCCCTGCAAAACACCAGCCACGACAATGCTGGCTCCATACATTGGTTCGGCAAAAGCTTCTATACGAAGGATCTGTACCCCTAAAGCGATGATCTGCGCATCCGGCGTTAATAAATGCATCATCAAAGGTGAACCAAAATACATAAACAAGCCAGAACAAGTCATCAAACCAACACCTAATGCCGTAGTCAACGTGCCCAAGCGAAAGGTCAAATCTTGTCTTTTGGCACCAATGCTTTGTCCAATCAATGTAACGGCAGCACTTTGTACTCCATACCCCGGCATGTAACATAAACTTTCAGCCGTGATCCCAAAACTGTTGGCCGCAATCGCAATCGTCCCAAGAGGCGATACGATACGGGTAAATGCCACATAAGCGCTGCTTGTCACAAAGCGATCCAACCCTACCGGAAGACCAATCTGCATGGCTCTTTGAATCGTGTGTCGATCAAAGCACAACTTTTCCCCTTTATGAAGCTTTAAAATATCGCTTTTATAAAACAAAAATCCACACAACAATAACGACACAACCAACTGAGAACAGCCCGTACCGATACTGGCACCCATGACGCCCAGATTCAAATAAAAGATAAAAAATAAGTTAAAGAAAACATCCAACAGACACATCAGGACATTCAATAAACTGGGCACTTTCATATTTCCGGATGCCTGCAGCATCCCTGTGGCGATGTAGTTCAGCTGTTGAAAGGGCAAAAAAAGGGCGAACACCAAAAAATAGTAATATGCATTTTGAACAATTTCCGGTGTTCCTTTTAACCATATTGGTAACGAAGAAGAAATCAGACATCCAATCAAGCTTAAAACCAGGGCAAAAGCCAAACCGATCACGAATCCCTGCTTCATGATATTTCGTGCCTTACTAAATTGTTTGGCTCCAACGGCATGAGCCACCTGAACACTAAAACCGGTAATACCGGCAAAACATACACCACCAAACATCCATGTTGTACTGGATACTAACCCAATACTGGCAGAGGCATTGGCACCCAGGCTTCCCACCATACTGGCATCAATATACTGCATCACGGTACTGGAAATCTGGGAAAGGATGGCCGGCAATGCCAGTAAAAATATCATCTTGATCTGATCGGATGTGTGTAACGTTTCTCCATTTCGAAGCTTGGATAAATACTGATTCTGCATACCTTTCTCCTTTCTTTTGATACTTTCCCGATTTATAATACAGATATGGCTAAGATCTTTATCGCAAAACTGGATGCAGATACAAAACACAAAATCTGTCACAAAGAACTGTCCTTAGAACAGTTAAAATTTATATATTCCATTTTATTTAAGGAACAAAAACGCAAACATAAAGCCTTTCAAGCTGCCGTTTGTTTGACGCTTTTGATTTTGGCAATCTTACTGATCCTTACTTTTTTTCTCAGTGAAAAACCAGATATATTATGGATTTGTTTTGCCATGTTGGCTGCGATGTTAGTTCTTATTTTTATCCTGGTTTGGTTTCTATCGATGGGATATTTAAAGCTTCAATTCAATCATCTGATTCAAAAACACTATGCCGAATATGCCAATCTATTAAAGCTGTAATCCATCTTTCACCAGTTCGATCGCTTGTTTTCCCGTGCATGTTGCCGGTTCTAAAACCAAGATCAAAAACTGATTCCAAAATCGATCGATTTCGTCTTTTGGATCCATATCCGGAGCATACTTTTTTGCTAAATGCGTAATCGCATTCCTTTTTTCATGCTCGTCTGCCACTGTGATTTTTCCTTGAACAATGACACTTTTATATTTTGTCGTAAATTTTTCTGGTAAAATCTCATCTTTATCAATGACACAAAAAGAAGCATTTGGATTCTGGTTCAGCAGTTCTAATTTATACCCTTCCAAAGCCACATGAAAATAAAGCTTTTGGTTGGCATAGACATAGCTTAATGGCACTGCATATGGTTTTTGATCCATGCCGCATAAAGCCAAAACTCCCGATGTATTTCTCTTCAAAATCTCTAACGTTTCTTCTTTTGGTAGTTCCTGCCTTGTTCTTCTCATTGTAGTTCCTCATCGGTAATCGCATTCAACGCGTTCTGTACTTCTTTCATTGTTTCATTCAGGCAACCTTCTTCAAAAGGACTCTTTAAGTTTGCAGCCTGCACGATTTTTCGGAAAGGAAGACTGCCCCCCAATTTACAGATTTTTTTATAATCCTTTAATGTATTTGGATCCCTTTTTTGAGCCCGGCTCCAAAACTGTAAAGCACAGACCTGTGCCAGTGTATAGTCGATGTAATAAAACGGATCCATAAAGATATGAAGCTGTCGCATCCACCAGCCACCTCTTTCCAACACAGCAATCTCATCATAGTTTTTGTGTGGCAAATACATCTTCTCCAACTTTCTCCATGTTTCCATACGCTTGGTATGCGTGTATTCTGGATGGGCATAGATTTCATGTTGGAAGTGATCTACCAAAACTCCATAAGGTAAGAATTTGATGGCATCGCTTAAATGCTGAAAATAAAATTTTCTGGTATCTTCTTTAAAGAAGTCTTTCATCCAGGGATATGTCAAAAACTCCATGGACATGGAATGAATCTCTGCACTCTCACTGGTTGGCCAGATACAATCCGATGGAAAAATATCACGGGAAGCATACGCCTGGTAAGCATGACCAGCCTCATGCGTGAGCGTTTCTACATCGGAACTGGTTTGATTGAAGTTCGCAAAGATAAAAGGTGCACCATATGTATTAAAAGATGTGCAATATCCACCGGCAGCCTTACCCGGTTTACTTTCCAGATCCATAAGTTCATGATCGACCATAAATTGAAAGAATTCACCGGTATCTTTATCAAGTTCCTGATACATATGCAGTGCAATTTCTACCATAGTCTTGGCATCCTGCTTAGGTGTTGGGTTCCCGCTTTGAAACTCCACCTTTTCATCCCATGCATATAACGCATCCAGCCCCAGTCTTTTTTGTTGGCGCGCAAAAAGAGAAGTCGTAACCGGTACGACCGTATCCAATACCTGTTTGCGATACGTTTGAACATCCTCTTTCGTATAATCAAAACGATACATGCGATAGTATCCCATCTCTGTATAGTCTTTATATCCCAGCTTCTGTGCCATCTTTGTTCGTATCTTTACCAAAGAATCAAAAATCTTACCTAATTCTTCCTCATGTTTTTCAAACCATCCCCAGTATGCTTTTGTAGCTTTTTTTCGCATAGAGCGATTGCTTGCCTTCATGAACGGTTCTAATTCGGACAAAGTACGCTTTTTTCCTTCAAATTCAATTTGCGCACTGGCAACCAGCTGTTGATACTGACTGGAATATTGATTTTCTTTTTGGAGCTCTTCAATGATGTCTGGAGAAAAACATTTTTTATCAAATTCTTTAGCCAGAAAATAGGTAGAAGGAATTTCCTTTTTCAATTCTTTTCGATACGGACTTTCCAGAATCACATTAGAAATACGAACCAGATCTTCCTGTAAGATTGGTGCAATTTCATCAATATGCTCCTGTTCTTTCTTATAATATTCATTCCTTGTATCGATCGTATGACGAACTTCACACAAACTAAATTGTGTATAAAGCTCTTTTTTGTACGCATCTAAATCTTTAAAGGCCTGTTTAAAAGAAGCATAATCTTCTGCGCTCATCAACCGTTTTTCTATTTTGACAAGTGTATCTTTTGCCTGTTTGACGTCAATTGTATGATATGGATATTCACTGAATTTCATGTGTTTGCCTCCCTGCGATTCATTCAACGGAACCATTTTATCACTTTTAAATACAGAATAAAATTTTGTGATCATGGATTGTGTTAGAATAAGATACAGACAGGAGGGATCCTATGTTGTCCATGCATAAGGTTCGAGGTCATCTGAAAACGATCAATCAACATAAAGCCAAAGTTACACAGCTTTGTTTTCGCTGTCATTTATATAAGCAGGGGATTTTGCACGATCTCAGTAAATACACTTGGACAGAATTAAAAACAGGCTTTACTTACTTTCAAGGTTTTCGTTCCCCGATTGATGCCCAGAAAGAAGACATAGGCTATTCTTTAAGCTGGTTACATCATAAGGGCCGTAATAAACATCATTGGGAATACTGGTTAGATAATGGACCAAATGGAGTCCATCCGGTAAAGATGCCGGCCAATTATGTCATCGAGATGTTTTGTGATCGTGTTGCCGCCAGTATGATCTATCAAAAGGATCAATATACCGACCACAGTGCTCTGGATTATTACATGCAAGGTAGAAATCGCATCATGATCCATCCGGATACAGACCGACTGATTCTCTTTCTTCTACAATATCTGGCAAATCATGGATTGGATGATACGATCGATTTTATCGTTCATCGTGTACGAAAAGAAGGATATTCCATTTTAAAAGACAAAACAGGCTCCTCCTCAAAACAAAATTGAGAAAGAGCCTGTTTTTATAGACAATTTTTAAAGATTTCGACAATATCCTGCTCATTTAACGCAACAAAGCCATTGGATAAACGTCCATTACGATTGGCATGCCTGGCCATTTCTTCAAAGTATGTATCATCGATACCTAGTTCACTTAAACGCATAGGGATACCTGCCTCTTTGAAAAAATGTTCCAACGCATCGATGCCCGCATAGGCAAGCTTTGTTTCATCCTGATCTTCCAGATTCCAAACTTCTTTGGCAAAACGAAAAAATCGCCACGTTACTGAGGGATCTTTTTGAAGGATATAGCGCATCCATGAAGGTGTTAAGATCGCCAGTCCCACACCGTGCGTAATATCATAGTAAGCGGAAAGCTCATGTTCCATCGCATGACAAGGCCATCCGGTAGAAGCCTTTCCGTATTCCGGAATGCCGGAGCATGCTACGGAGGCACAGGCCATCAAATTGGCTCTGGCAGAATAATTATCCGGTTCTTTAAGTACGATTGGTAAATTTTTGATCACCGTTTTTAAAACACCTTGCGCCAATTCATCCGATAAATCACTGTCTTTTGTTTTTGAGAAGTATCCTTCCATAATATGGCTCATGATATCAGCAGCTCCGGAAGCACTTTGATAGGAAGAAACACTAAAAGTATAGGTCGGATCACAAATGGAAGTGGTAGGATAAGTAAAAAGTCCTCCCAGTTTTTCTTTTGTTTTTAAATTGGAAATAACACCGCCGCCATCAAATTCAGAACCGGTAGCACTCAATGTCAAAATATCAACAAGTGGTAATGCCTTTTGAAGATGATCTGACGTTTTAACCATTTCCCATAGATCCTCTCCCGGATAATAAACACCGGCCGCAATGGCTTTGGAACAGTCAATGACAGAACCGCCGCCAACTGCCAGGATCACATCAATTTGATGATGCTTACAAAGTGCAACGCCTTCCACAACGGATTCAATTCGAGGATTAGGCGCAATACCGGATAATTCCACCACCTCAAAGTCACCCGCATCAAGGATTTCTTTGACCATATCATACAATCCTGTCTTTTTGATGGAACCACCGCCATATGCCAACAAAACTTTCTTTCCCAATGGTTTTAAAATACTTTCCAGTTGAGAAATCTGGTTTTTCCCAAAATAGATCTTAGTCGGAATATCATGTACATAATTTAGCACTTGTTCTCACTCCTTTTTGACTCTATTTAATCATAGTTCAAAAAGGCTTTTCAATTTTTATGCTTTATCAAAGTTATTTGATTACTCCACGGTTACTGACTTGGCAAGATTTCTAGGTTTATCGACATCACAGCCTTTTAACACCGCTCCATAATAGGCAAAAAGCTGTAAAAGGATAGCGGCTGGTATAGCTGCCAAAGCCGGATGTACATCCGGAATGCGCAGAACTTTTTGAAATGCATGTGTATCCTGATGTTGAGTCGTAATCAGTATAACGTTAGCTCCTCTGGCGATGGTTTCCTCAATGTTGGAAATCGTCTTAGAAGCAACTTCTTCCTGTGTCGCAAGCGCTATGACCACAGTTCCTTTATCAATTAAGGCAATCGGTCCATGTTTAAGTTCGCCGGCAATATAAGCATCCGCATGGACATAAGAAACCTCTTTAAGCTTTAAAGCGCCTTCCACAACACTAAAATAATCCAGTCTTCGACCAATAAAATACGCATCTTTTTGATCTTTTAGACATTGTGCATAATCTTTGACAATTTCTTGTTGTGACAACATATCCTTTGTGACTTCCGGAATTCTTTTCAAATCTTCTATCAGTTTGGATACATCTTTTGGTTGGTATCCTAATTTCTCACTCAATGCGATCATCAGACATACCAAGAGTACAAGTTGTGTCGTATAAGCTTTTGTGCTCGCCACTGCAATTTCCGGTCCGGCACAAGTATAAAGCGTACAATCCGACTTACGAGCCAGTGAAGACCCCAGTACATTGACAATAGATAACGTCTTTGCCTGCTTTTCCTTTGCCAGCTGTAAAGCTGCCAGGGTATCCGCTGTTTCTCCGGATTGCGATACAAAAATACATAGCGTATCTGAATTCAAATAATAATTCCCATACCGAAATTCACTCGCTGCCAACGCAAAGGAAGGACAGTCCGGAACCCATTGACGAAACAGATCTTGCGCATAGGAAGCTGCATTTAAAGCAGTTCCACATGCCAAAAAGTAAACTCTTTCCAGCTTTTCCCAGTTGATATTGATTTCTTTCAGCTCATCCATTCTCACATCATTATCCACTCGACCACGCAAGGTTTCTGATAGAACATATGGCTGCTCATGAATCTCTTTTTCCATGAAAGTGTCATAACCACCTTTTTGTGCTGCCTGCAGATCGTAAGGAATATGCATCCATTTTTGTTTCTGAAGTTCTCCCTGAAAATCATAGACTTGTATTTTATCGGCTTTTAACACCGCAATTTGTTCATCCTCTAAACTCAAAATATCTTTGGTGTATTCTAAAACAGCCGGTATATCACTGGCACAAAAACTACCATATGCACAATGTCCGATAATCATAGGACTTTCCTTTTTGGCAACATAAATCGTATCAGGATCTTGTACAGACACCACACACAAGGCAAAACTTCCTTCTAAATAACGCACTGCCTTTTGTAGTGCCTCCAATAGATTTCCTCGATCATAGTAGTCGATCAAATGCACGATGACTTCACTATCGGTTTGCGATACAAAAGGATATCCCTGTCGAATCAACTCTTTTTTGATGGCCTGATAATTTTCGATAATACCATTATGTACGATAGAAATCGTGTTCTTCGCATTCGTATGTGGATGTGAATTAAGATTGCTGGGAATACCATGCGTAGCCCAGCGCGTATGACCAATCCCGGTTTTCTGTGGATGTGACTCTCCCTTCAACAAGTCTTCCAGCTGACACAAACGCCCTTTACTTTTAAAGGTATATAATCCATTATCATCTACTAAAGTCACACCGGCTGAATCGTATCCCCGGTATTCGAGTTTGTTTAAACCCTGCATTAAAAATGGTAAAGCTTCCCCTTTACCCACGAAACCTGTAATTCCGCACATGAAAAAATCCTCCATTTTCTATTCACTTCATGGAGGATACCGAATGGATTTGTTCAATCTTCACAGACTGTTTTTGTCCATTGTTTCAGGCCGTATCCAGCCTCCAGGTCACCCGCCGAATCTTTCGAAAAACCTGGTCCTCGTCAACTGTAAAATTACAGTCCTGGCGCTTTTCTTTGTATAGACCCCATGAATGCATTCTATTATACGCAAAAAGATAGGCTTTGACAAATTCCTCCGCAAAAAAAGGAAGATTACTCTTCCTCAATCAGATGTAAAAGTTCTAAAAGTCGAGTTAAATCTTCCTTGTCTTGATAATGAATCGAAACCGAATGCGCTGAAATAGAAACAGACGTCTGAAAATATTCTTCCAATTTATTTTTCGCATCTCTAACATACGGATCTTCTTCCGGTTTTGGTTCTGTGACCTTTTTAGATGTCTTATCTTTTACAATTTGTTCGACTTTACGAACCGATAAGCCCTGCTCGATTGCCTGCTTTGCTACTTTACGCATATCCAGTTCATTTTTTAATCCCAACAAAGCGCGAACATGCCCCATTGTCAATTTCTTTTGTACAACCAAATCTTGTACATCTTCCGGTAGCTTCAACAAACGAAGCGTGTTTGTGATATGTTCTCGGGATTTTCCGACACGATTGGCAAGCTGCTCCTGCGTATAGTTCAGTCGATGCATAAGTTGTTCATACGCTTTTGCTTCTTCGATGACGTTTAGATCTTCTCGCTGAATATTCTCCAACAAGGCAATCTCCATCATTTCCTGATCGCTAAAGTTAACAACAATCGCCGGTATTTCTTTTAATCCTGCTAATTTACTGGCACGAAGCCTTCGTTCTCCGGCAATCAGATCATAGCCCTGAATGCTCTTTTTTACCAGGATCGGTGTAAACACCCCATGTTGTGCAATACTTTGACTCAGCTCCTGTAAGGCTTCATCATTAAATACTTTTCGAGGCTGATAAGGATTAGGTCGAATCTGGTCCACATCGATTTTTGTCTGTTCCTGTGATTTAGTATGAACTTCGCCATTTTGAATCTCGTCCAGCACTTTTGAAATGTCCTGTCCGAAAAGCTGATTCAAACCCTTTCCTAAACGGTTATTATCCATAAGCATTACCCCCTCTCGTTACGTTTTACTAATTCTTTTGTCAATTCTCCATACGCCTTGGCTCCTGCACTGGTCACATCATATTCAAAAATGGACATGCCGCGTGAAGGTGCTTCGGATAATTTGATATTTCTTGGAATATTGGTCTGATAAACCTGCTTGCCGAAATTTTGCCGTACATCCTGTGAGACTTCAACGCTCAGTTTTGTACGGATATCAAACATTGTCATTAAGATTCCTTCAATTCTAAGATCTGGATTGTAAAGCTGCTGAACCAAACGGATTGTCAATAAAAGCTGTGTCACACCTTCCAATGCATAATATTCACACTGAACCGGTATCAATACGCTGTCTGCCGCCGTTAAGGCATTGGTATTTAAGATTCCCAGGCTGGGTGGACAATCAATAATGATATAATCATATTGATCTTTTATAGAAGCCAACCGCTTTTTTAAAATCTGTTCTTTTCCATTGCCGATCTTGTCCAGTTCCAAATCCGCTCCGGCCAATGTTATATTTGCCGGCAAAATATCAATAGCTGGCTCTTGTTTATGTACGATGACTTGTTCTGGATCCATATCTTCTAAAAGCACATTGTAGATGCTTGGCTGTCCTCTTTTGGTAATAGCCAAAAGTCCCTGCGAAGCATTTCCCTGCGCATCAAAGTCAATTAAAAGAACTTTTTTGCCCATATAGGACAATCCACTGCTTAAATTGATAGCGGTCGTTGTTTTTCCAACACCACCTTTTTGGTTAGAAATCGCAATTACTTTTGACATACTACCCTCCTAAAGGCTTCTTTTTGATTTGTCCATAATTTCTCGGATATTTTAAAGAAGTCTTTTTCATTTTTGTGAAATATAAATTGATATGTTGCGCATCTTCAATCTGAAGTGTTTCACTTTGATCAAATTGAAGCCCTAATACTTCCATGGCTTTTTTTGCCTCTTCCAGTTCTTCCAGTCCACTTTTCCCTTTCAAGAAGACCAATCGTCCGTTTACTTTACATAAAGGAGTACAAAGCTCCAATAAGATATTCAACCGAGCCACTGCTCTGGCACTGATGCAGTCAAAAACTTCACGATGATTTTTGGCAAAATCTTCAGCCCGCAGATTTAAGACTTCAATTTCTTTTAAGTCTAATTCCTGGATCACATGTTCCAAAAAGCGACATCTTTTTTGTAACGGTTCGATCATCGTACATTGTATTTGCGGAAATACAATCTTCACCGGCAGGCATGGAAATCCTGCCCCACTTCCGACATCACAAAAACTGGAAATAGAAAGATCCTTAAAAGGAAGAATTGAATCTAAAAAGTGCTTTTCCCAAATTTCGTCCGGATCGGTTATGGCCGTCAGATTCATCTTCTCGTTCCATTCCAATAAAAGTTCCATATATCGCTTTAATTGTTCAATTTGCTTGTCTTCTATAGAAATCCCATGATTCATACAAGCTTCTTTAAATGTCATTTGATTCATTCTGTTTCTCCGTGCGATGTCATTATATCAAAGATCGTTTCCTAGGAGTAGTCTATCTTTAAAACAGACATTATTTATGTCTATAAATATAAAAAGTTCTTTCATAGCATCTAATTCTTTCCGTATAGATTGAAGTCTTACATCCATCTAACATTTAGAGCATTTCCAGTCATCTTTTTTGATCAATGACAACTTTGATTCAGTATACAAAAACTTTTTATCTTCCCATCTTTTCTTGCCTTCTCTATATACATATGTATAAAGCTGTAAAGTTCAGACTTTTTTATGAGAAAATATACACTAGAAAAAAGAGGGCTGTTACCCTCTCATCAATATATGAATTTGTTCAATCACTCTTTTGGTATTCTGTCCGTCTTTATGAATAATATATTTTTGTTGAAATCGTGAAATATCCGGATTTGTATGGATATCTTTTAGGGCATCCATCAGTTCGTCTTCTTTGAAACAAACAGGGCCCGGGAATTCTTTTTGATAGTCTAGATTGAACCCTACCGTTTGATCATACTCTTCTACATCATCAATATAGGCAATCATAGGTTTATTCAGTAAGGAATAATCTAAAATGACACTGGAATAATCGCTGATCAAAACATCACTGACATGCATTAAAGCATACAGATCTTCATCATGGCAATCGATAGCTCGTAGATGATTGATTTGAATATCCGGCAATAATGGATGAAACTTATATAAGATACAATACTCATCCCCTAAAGCATCCAATATCTTTCCCATATCAAAGCTGGCCACTTGAAATCCTTTGACCATATTTCCACGAAATGTAGGTGCATATAAGATACATTTTTTCTCTTTGATCATTGGATATTTCGCATACAACATTTCTTTTTGTGTTTTTTGTCTTTGTGGATCTAACAGCTCATCGACTCGTGGCAATCCTGTTACATAAACCTGGCTTGAATTTACACCAAACGCCTGGGCATACACTTCTTTCCAATACGGGGCACTGCATAAAACCGCATCATACCCTTGGATCGGATAAGAACGCTCAATTTGATTGCCAAACTTTTTTATGGCGCCGCAGGCATGCCATATCTGTAAAACCTTAGTTTCTTTTGGTTTAAATTGAGAAACAATATAATTGTTGTCATTTAAAATGATCAATTTGCTTTGTTTCATCTGAATCAACTGATGACAAAGATTAATAAAATATAGAAAATATCCTTTTATCGTTTTATGAATCTGAAACAAATCATAGTGAATGTCGTAACATCCTTCTTTTTTTAAGGCTTGATCGATCTGATAGAAATCCCCTGTCAAATGGTCGGCCGTCATCGAGATGAACGTAATCCGATTTTGTTTAGGATGTATAAAGAATGTAAGTCCGTTTAAAATGGATAAGACTATATTTAAGATGATCTTTTCTATTTTCATGTCCTTGCCTCAATCAACAGTTTACTGATACGTTTTGATGCCTGTCCATCATCCAAATTGTTGAAACGATCATGAAATTCCTTTAAATGGGACGCATCATAAACTCCGTTTTTAATATCTTCACAAAGTTGTTTTTCATCACGATAGATTTTGCCTGGAAGCTCTTTTGTGATATCCATATAAAATCCTCTTAAATCACTGGCATAGCTTTCTAAATCATACATATAGAAATACATTGGACGTTTTAAGATCGCATAATCAAAGAACACACTGGAATAGTCCGTGATTAAAACATCACTGATCACATACAATTCATTGATTTCTGCCTCTGCCGGAATATTGTATAAAAAGCCTTGTAGAGAAGCATCATTTTGATAATGATTAATGATCAGATAATGTGGTTTAAACAACACAATATAATCGCTTCCCAATATTTCTTTCCACAAATGAAAATCAGCTTTTAACTCAAATGTATAGCCGGCCGCCACATACGAATTATCCCGCCATGTCGGCGCATATAAGATCACTTTTTTATTCAATGGCAAATTCATCTTTTTTTTGATCGAACCAATTTCATCCTGTGTCACATTCGCAATAAAATCGTTGCGTGGATATCCGGTTTCCACCAATTTTTTAGGATCGATCCCAAAGGCATGAGGAAATACCGACGTACAAAAAGCATTTGGCGAGATCATAAAGTTATAACGAGCTACATCGACATCATAACTGTGACACATTTGTTCATAAGAAACACCGGAACGATAAAACGTGGTATCTTCACTAACATCGATATCATGGGCTAATCTCTTTAACGGCGTTCCATGCCATGTCTGTAAATAGATCTGATTCTCCTTTTTACAGATATAAAGCGGTAATTTACAATTTACCACCCAAATCTTGGCTCTGGATAAATAATAAAAGTAGGAAAAACTAAAATACTCTTTGATTTCCGCACCTTTGATTTGAATGTTCTTTTGTTTATGATGTTTGATAAACCAGATAAAGCGATACCCTTTCCAGTTTGGATCCTGTTGCATCTGCTCAAATATCGCTCTGGGATTATCCGAGTATCCCCGCCCATGAAATGAAATAAATATGACCAGCTTGTCATCGACCGGTATCAACCGATAGATACATCGATAAACAATACGAATCAGCTTACCTGCCCATTTTTTTAAAAAACGTAAGATGGTCATATTCTTTCTTCCTTTCTAGCCAAACACCTCTTTAACAATATTCTCACTGGCATGGCCGTCATCAAAACAACAGAATCGATCATAGAAATCGTCATAACGCTTTTGATAGCGTTTTTGTATCGTATCTATATGAAGAATCGCATCAATCACTTCTTCGCTGGTATATAAAAGCGGTCCTGGTACTTCGGTATTCATATCAATATAAAAACCTCTAAGTTGATTCTTATATTTCTCTATATCATATGTATAGAAAAGAATCGGACGCTTTAAGTTCGCAAAGTCAAAGAAGACACTGGAATAATCCGTAATACAAATATCTGTAATCAGATAAATTTCAGAAATATCATCATAAGTGCTAACATTGTACGCAAACCCTTCCAGGCCTGTCGTATCGATCTTGTCCGCAATATAATGATGGGTTCGCAACAAAAGTACATAATCCTTTTCTAACATGGTCTTCATTTTCTTTAAATCTAAAGCCAGCGTAAATTTATATTCACCTTTACCATAATGCTCATCATCTCTCCATGTTGGTGCATATAAAATAGTCTTTTTATCTAAAGGAATACCTAATTTTTCTTTTAAACGCTTTGCCCTTTCTTCTTTGTCCGGGGCATATAAAATATCATTGCGCGGATATCCATATTCCAACATTTTTCCTTCGTACATGAAACAGCTTCTAAATGTCTTAGATGAAAATGGATTGGCACTAACCAGATAATCCCATTCTTTTCTTTGTTTATAAAACTGTTCTTTATATTTCGGAGATGCACTGGTGACTTCTTCCTGATCGAACACCAGACGCTTTAACGGGGTTCCATGCCATGTTTCCAAAAATACCTGCCCTTCTCTTTTACGAAACCATAATGGCTGTCGAACATTAAAGACAAGATATTTACTGATAGCACAATAATAAGCATATTGAAAAGAAAAACGTTTTACCGTCTTTGCCCCATACGGAATATCATGTTTTCCGTTAATGGCCCAAACACATTCATATTTTCCCGGATACATCTTGTTTAAAGCTTCATAAATATATTTTGGTGAATCCGAATAATTTTTCGCCATGAATGTTTCAAACAAAACCACATTTTCTTTGATGGGCATTTTTAAATAGCGATGATAATAGGCCAGTTTATATAACGTATTCTTATTTTTATTCGCAAATATGCTTTTAAGCTTTGCCTTGCCAAAACTCCAGCGAATGGCCTTTTGTACGCCTTTTAGATCATTTTTCATCATCAACAAAATGATTCGCTTTTGTTTGGCAGAAAGATCATCTAATACTCTAGGGGCCGTATCTAATAAAGTGGATTGAATACGAACAAAGTATTCGTTTCTCCATTTTTCATCCTGCGATCTTCGTATTCGTTTGATCATTGTCTTAGTGACATAACGAATCAACTTTTTATCCAGATAGTAACGTACCGGTCCTTGTGCATCAATCAATTTTCTGGCACATTCTACCGCCAGACATCTTTCTTCAAAACGAGTATCGCTTTCTTCCTGATTTAAGCTTGGCTCATTGATTGGATCGTTGTGTTTTCTCTTGATATACCAGGCCTCTTCCTCATACTGAAAAGAGGATGCTTTTTCTAGAACCTGTGCCAAAAAGATCTGATCACTGAAATAGCGAAAGTTTGGGTCAAAAGAAATTTGATGATTGATCAAGAATTGTCTTTTGTATAAATTCGATAAAGCCGTGATGGTCTGAAATCCACTGCGCTTGACCATCGTATGATAAATCGCAAGCATTCGATCTGTGTCCTGATTCTGGAAACGTTCTAAATGATTTTGAATCTTTTCTTCCTGTGCCTGCTCTTTTTCGGCTTCATCATCCGCATCGACCTCTTTTTTAGAAAGTTTATCTAAAAAATTGGCTTTATTGTTCCATGTATTGCGAATCGTTCCATAGACCACATCTTGTCCATTTAGATGTTCAACCAAATGGAATAATGTATCCTCCAGAATATAATCATCGCTGTCTAGAAAATAGACATACTCTCCGTTTGCCTGTTGTAAGCCTTTATTTCGGCAAGCTGCTACGCCCGTTTCATCTTCCAATGACAAAATACGCAACGATAGATTACTTAAACTTGGAATCTCTTTTTGCACGTGTTCATCCACATGATCACACACGATCAAAACTTCAAAATCTTGATAGGAGCTTTCTTTTAATGACTGCAGACATTCTTTTAAATAGTGCAGATATTTTTGAAAAGGGATGATTATACTGATCTTATTCATCGCCTTTTAACTCTTCCTTTAACTGTGTTGTGGAAATTCCTTCTGTTCTTGGCAAATAAATGACTTCACAATACTCTTTCAAAAAGTCAAATTTTCCCTTCCAGTCATCTCCCATGACAAAAATATCTACATTATATTTTTTGACATCTTCTATTTTTTGTTCCCAGCTGGTTTCCGGAATGACTTTATCAACATAGCGAATGGCTTCTACGATCTGCATACGATCCGTATCTTTGATCTGACAGACTTTGCCTTTACCACGATTAAATTCATCACTGCTGACCGCAACGATCAAATAATCGCCTAATGCCTTTGCCCTTTTTAGTAAATTCAGATGCCCGATATGAAATAAATCAAAGGTTCCATAAGTAATAACTGTTTTCATCTTATAATCCTCCCAACAATCTTGAAAAAAAGCTCTTTTTCGTATCTGGTAAAACACGTTCTTCAAATTTTTCATTCAGAAGTTTTTTCTTTTCTTTTGGCTTGAGTGCATTTAACTGATCGACATATTCTGAATAATGTGCACAGACCGTTTCAATATCTCCCATCTCCTGCAGCCTTCCTCCTTCGATCCACATTCCCGTCTTACAAAACTGTTGAACCTGTGAAATAGAATGGGACACAAAGAAGATCGTCTTTCCTTCGTTATCTCTTAATTTCATCATATGATCCAAACATTTTTTCGCAAAGCCTTTATCCCCTACGGACAAAGCTTCATCGACGATAAAAATATCGGGATCAAGAGCCAGTGAAATGGAAAAACCTAAACGTGATTTCATACCGCTGGAATATTTTTTTACCGGTTGATATAAGAAATCTCCCAATTCGGCAAAATCAATCACACTTTGTGTAATACGTTGTATTTCTTTTTTCTTTAATCCCAACAATGCGCCCTTTACCCGAATGTTCTCTTCCCCGGTCAATTGCACATTCAAGCCGGTGTTGATGGCAATCAAGGCTTGTTCTCCATGAATTTCGATCGATCCCTCATCAATATCACTGATACCGGCCAATATGGATGACAATGTTGATTTTCCGGAACCGTTTGTTCCCAGAATACCGACAACATCTCCTTTTTCGACCGTAAAAGACAGATCCTTTAAGGCATAAAATCGTTTGTTGGACTTATGCTGGTTATTTTTATTTTTTAAACTGTAGATTTTGGAAATATGATCTACTTTTACTGCATATTCTGCCATATCCACCTCTATATCAAATCGATAAACTTCTTCTTGAATTTAAACATCAACATACAGCCGATGGCAAACAAGACCAGTACCACACACCAAAAATATAAGGTATATACCGGATGATCCAGCACACTTTGTCCATAGAAGATCGCATCTCTGTATCCTTGAATAATGTAATAGACTGGATTTAACTTCATGATAGAATTCAAAAATTCATGAAAAGCTACATGACTGCTGAAGGTACAATCCCAAATGACCGGTGAAAAATACATAAACATTCGAATCAAAGATGTCACCAGTTTTTTGATATCTCGCCAGAGCATGGTCAACACTGAAAGAATCAACGATACACTTTCCGAAAATACAAAGGCACAAAACATATAATAAAAAATCCAAAGCCAGTTGAACTGAGGTGTATAACCACATAAAAACAAAGTAACCAAGGCAATGATCAACATGCATCCATGATTGAACAATTCTTTACAGACTACCGTTGCCGGCAAGACCGAAACCGGAAATTTCATCTTTGTGATCACATTGGTCTTGGAAAAAATGGCGCTGCACCCTTTTTGAATACACGGTTGAATGAACCACCAGGTCGCATATCCTACAACAAGCCATGGAAGATAAGAAACTTTAATATCGTTTACTTCTATTGGTTTTCTATTCCATGCGACACCAAAGATCAGCCAATAGGTAAAGACCTGAATAGCCGGTGATGCGAAATTCCAGAAGATCCCAAATTTGGAATCGCGCATATCGGCCAACAGTTCATATTTGGCAATGGAATAGATTCGAAATAAATTTGAAAAATTTTCTTTTAAAACGTACTTTATACTTTTAAACATACATTTTCCTCGTTCTTCATTGTATTCTATTCTAAATAGTAAGTAAAGAGCCTGCCAAACGGCAGGCCTTTATCGTGCGCATTCTTCTCCTTTCCCTTTTATTATCAAAAAGGAAAGTGACTAAAAAATGACTAATCTTCGTCTTCTTGATCTTCGTCTTTGACTTCTTCATCCAAATCCAGTGTTTCATCCTGGTCTTCGTCATCGCTATCTTCATCAATGGCGATTGAATCCGTATCCATCACGCTTTCTGAAAAAGTATGACGGCTTCTTAAATCCCAGTTGTTTTGCGGCATGTTGAAAAAGCGCCCATCAATTGATAAATCCGTATAAAACTGAGCAATATTGTCATCAAACTGGCTTTCATTAAATCCCAATTCTTTGGATACACGAGTCCATAATTCAATAAATGGCATAGCATCTTTACCACTTTGTAAAATCTGATAGGCAACATCGGTCATTGACTGTTTCATAATACTAAAATCTCCTTTAAAACATTTACATAGATTCTACGGCTTGTACACCGATACATTCTAAAGCATTGGCTAAGACAATTTGTGTGGCTTTCACCAAGGCTAAACGTTGTGAAGTAAGTTCAATATCCTGTGAATCTAAGACTTTACAGGCATTATAGAAACTGTGAAATTTAGAGGCCAGGTTTTGAATATAGTGACATACTTTATGAACCTGACGAGTACGAGCACTTTCGGTAATGACTTTATTAAACTCCTGCAGTGTCTTTAACAGCTCTATTTCTTTTTCATGATTCAATCGCTCAAAGTGATCAGCTAACGCAATATCTGTAGCTTGTTTTTGAATAGAACACATACGGGCATGCGCATATTGTGCATAATAAACCGGGTTATCGTTAGACTGCTTCTTGGCCAGTTCAACATCAAAATCCAAATGCGAATCCAGTGCTCTTTGTACAAAGAAGTAACGAGCCGCATCAACACCGACACTTTCCACAAGTTCCGAAATCGTTGTCGCATTGCCTAATCGTTTTGACATCTTGACTTCTTCACCATTTGATACCAGTCGCACCATCTGTATGATATCCACATGCAGCTTATCGGCATCATTACCTAAGGCTGTCATACTTCCTTTTAAACGAGGAATATAGCCGTGATGATCGGCTCCAAAGAAATCAACCAACACATCAAAGCCACGTTTGAATTTATCGTTATGGTAAGCAATATCCGGTACTAAATACGTATAGGATCCATCCGTTTTTTGAAGTACACGATCTTTATCATCCCCAAATTTTGTAGTGGTAAACCACAAAGCTCCATCTTTTCGGTATGTATATCCCTTTTCATCCAACAACTGCAGCGCTTCTTCTACTTTACCGGCATCGCGAATCGCCTGTTCACTGGACCAAACATCAAATTCTACACGATACTCTTTTAAATCTTCTTTGATCTTATCCAATTCAAAGGCTATTCCTTCTTTCCTAAAGAAGTTTAGATTTTCCGGTGTCGGTTCCAAATATTGATTCGGGTACTCCTTGGCCAATGCGAAACCTTTTTCTTTTACATCGTCCCCCAGGTAACCATCCGCACCGATTTCCGTATCTATGCCATGCGCCTGACGATAGCGGGCATTCAAAGATAAGGCCAGATTCGTAATCTGATTTCCGGCATCATTGACATAATATTCCCGTGTGACATCGTATCCGGCTTTCTTCATAATACGCGCACAGCTATCTCCCCAGGCGGCCCCTCTGGCATGACCCAAATGCAAAGAACCGGTCGGATTGGCACTGACATATTCCAGATTTACTTTGATTCCATTGGATGGTTGTTGACCATAGTTTTCCTTCTTTTCCAAAATTTCTTCAATGACTTTGGAATATCGATTGGTATCCAAAGTAAAATTGATAAAACCAGGACCCGCAATCTCCATAGAGGAAACGGAGCAGCTTTCCTTATCCAAAGCTTCGGTAATCTGTGTTGCGATATTTCTTGGATTTTGTTTCAACGTTCTTGCCAGCTGCATCGCAACATTACTGGAAAAATCACCATGATCTTTATTTTTAGGGATCTCAATGGCAATCTGTTCCAAAGAAACTTCCAAATCAAAGCTTTTTTGAATCGCTTGCTGGATTGCTTTTTTTAATTCAATTTCAATGGACTGCATATTCTGCCTCCTTTATTTCTAATACAAATTCAAACCTTTGACTTTGTTTTTCCATATCCAATTCATATTGTATTTCAATACGCTGATCCTGCATCTCGTAATGATGTGTAAAACAAGATACATCGATCTCGCCAAATTCTGTATGAATCCATCCCTTTGTCCTTTTATGAGATCTAAGAACCAAATGTACATGGACTTCGGAAATACTGTCGATGATCAAAGTGTCTTTATACGCTGTCCACGAGAAGGAAAACCTTTCATTGGCAAAGCAATACCGCACACCTTGATTTGTGTACTCTATCTCAGCTTTTCCCTGATAAAGGATCTGCCGATTCAGATGATCAATCAACTGTATTTTAAACATAGCGCTAGAAATATATCACAATTTACATAAAATGCAAACAAAAAAATGCTATGGAATGTTTGTTTCACAAAAATAATAAAGCTATAAACAAAAAAAATCACACAGCCTTTTCTGTGTGATGTATTCTTAATCCAATGGTTTTTGATAAAAACGACCGTAAAAGTTGGCGGTATGATAGGTGTTGATAATGACTTTAGGATCGGTTTGACGCACATTATAAATGACATCCTGTACTTCATACGTACTGACAACAGCTTTACATACATAAATCTTACTATGTGAATAGCCTCCGTATCCTTCAAAGATACTCATGCCATGATGACAGGTTGCCATAAAGGTTTCAATAATGGGCTCCGGATCTTTTGTGATAATTTCCAAAGTGATCTGTTTATAGCGTTGATACAAACTGGAAATGGCCTTAGTGGATAAAAATTGGAAAACAATGGAATACCCGGCATAAATCCAACCAAAGATCGATCCAAAGATGATCAACATGATACAGTTTCCAATAAAAATATAATCCCATATTCCTTTATGTATTTTATTGGACACATATTGCGCAATAAAATCCGTTCCTCCGGTACTTCCTCCGGCACGCAAAGCCATCGCAATGGAAAAACCCCAAAGTAAACCACCAAATAAAACATTTAAAGTTCGATCGTCAAAAAACGGATCAAACTGAAACAGCTCCAGAAAAACAGAAACTAGGCCAAACTGTAAACAGCTTAAATAGACAAAGCGTTTGGACAGCTCCTTATAACAAAGTATGGCGGCCGGTAAATTTAAAAGAATAATCCCTGCAGAAACCGGAAAATCGATTTCAAACAAGCCTAAAATTCGACTGATCAGAATAGATATACCGGTAAATCCCCCTGACAATAAGTTACAAGGATCCATAAATACCTGCATGATATACGACTGCATCAAGGCGCTGACAATCATCAATAAAATCGAAACAATAAGATGAACGATACGATTTTTTTCAAATTCTCTGATTTGGTGCATCATAAATTTATCCCCTTACTAAAGTATTCTTTTTCTATGAAAATTTCAATCTATTGTTTATCAAAATATACATTTTTTACTATTTGTTTACCATCAATAAACATCTAGATATACTCGCGAACAATTTTATCGATAATGTCTTCTTCATTAGTATAAGGAAGAACTTGTTTTGACTTTTCTTTGGCAAGTTTCGTGCCGTTTTGAACACAAAAACTATAACCAGTTACGTTAAACATAGAAACATCATTATCTGCATCTCCTAAAGAAAGACACGTCTTTAAATCCAGATGAAGTTGTTTACTTGCCTTTAAAAGACCAGATCCTTTATGGATATCTGCCGACATAAATTCAAGCATACAATCATCTGTCTGGATAGCTGAAATTTGATTTTCATTGAGTGCATTGGCATGTTTTCGCACTTGTTCCATCATTTGTGGCTCGCAATAAATCATCCATTTTAAAACTCTATTCTTTTTACTATATTCGATCAAATCCGTCACAACTTCTCTTTCATGACATTTTGTAGTGTATTGTATAGAAGAGTTTGTAGAACGATTCGTATAACGAATTTTTTCATCTAAGATTTGAAAACATACATCCCAGCCTTTAAAATGATTCATTATTTTTTGAATCACATCCAGCGATAAGGAAGGAGCATAGGTGATTTCTTGCGTTGAAATATCCATAAAAGCAGCTCCGTTCATACCGATAATAAAACGCACATAAGGTTTGATCTGCCAAAAATCCAGTGTTTCATAAATGGTTTTTGCCGGCCTTCCGGAAACAATGCCAAAATCAATCCCTTGTTCAAACAACCATTGAATGGCTTTTTGATTCTTTTGGGATATTTTTTTTTGATTGTTTAAAAGTGTTCCATCTAGATCACTTACGATCCATTGAATTTCTTTCATCTTCCAATTTCCTTTGCGAAATAAATACGTTTTTTGGTCTTATTTGGCATTTTTAATAAAGCCTTAACGATTTCAGAACACTGGGAAAGTGGCAACAATTCTTCTTTGGACGTTAAAATCCAAATCATTTGTCCTTCTTCTCTTTCCTGATAAGGCAAATAAGCTTGATAACGACTTGTTTCTTCATAAAAATAATAATTTAAATCTAAATTTCGTTGTTGAATTCTTTCTTTAACTTCGGATTCCTGCTCTTCTGTCGGATCTTCGATCCAGTCAAATAAATGTCTATCTAAAATACGTGATGCGAAATCTTTTAAAAGCGGATCTTTTGATCGTAAAGCCTCCTGAAAGCCTACCATCATTCGATATTCATCCATAAGTAAAAAATCTTCTGTGCTTAATTCGCTTTGACATAAACATTCAAAAATAGGAATGGGTATGATTTGGGTATGAATATTCATATATCGTTTAAAAAACATATGAATCAACAATTCGTAACTTTTCGCATCCGGATGCAAATAAACCTGCCAATACATATGATAACGAGCCATGATATAGTCTTCGATGGAGTGTACCCCACTTTCTTTGACGCATAATTTATCCTCGCAAACACGTAAAGTTCTAAGCACTCTTTCTAAATCAAACGTACCGTAGCTTGTACCGGTTTCATAGGCATCCCGCAATAGAAAATCCATACGATCGGCATCCAGCTGACTGGATATGATTTGTGTAAGCAATAAACGTGGATGTGTATGGGCGATGATGGAAGCCACTTTTTGCGGAAGATCTTTCTTAGCTTTAACCAGAGCCTGATGAATTTCAGTGCCTGGATCTAATATTAATCTCTGTGTCATAGTTTCATGAGAAACATGTGTAATGGATTCAAAAAAATGTGAAAAAGGACCATGCCCCAAATCATGCAGTAAGGCAGCACACATGACTTGAATTTTTTCATCTTCATCCAATGCCTCATTTAAGCTTTTGACTTCATAAATCATACGTCTGGCAATCTCATAAACACCTAAGCTATGAGAAAACCGAGAATGTTCTGCCGTATGATACACTTGAAAATCGCCGCCCAGCTGATGAATTCTATGCAGGCGCTGAAATTCTCTGGCATTGATACAATCCCATATCACTTGATCTTCCACATGAATATATCCGTGAATAGGATCTCTTAAAACTTTGATTTCATTGGTTTTTTCATACATGGCCATACCTCCATGAGTTTTTGAACAAGGCCTCTATCCGATTCGAAAAAGTCATAATCATATATATGTTCCGGTGTTGTCCATACCAGTTGAGAATGAACAATACATTTTTCAGGCTTCTGATCAGCAAAACAAAGGAAGCAATATAATTCAATTTCTTTACCGGCCTGATGATCAACACTCTTTTCCAAAAAGGTCACCGAAGTCAGATCAATATCTAATTCTTCTTTAAATTCTCGAATCAGAGCCTCTTCATTGGATTCCCCAATTTCTACTTTTCCTCCCGGAAACTCAAATTTCCCAATAGAATCTCCGGTAGCTCTCTGGGCAATCAAAACCTTTCCATCTTGAACAAGGACACCACAGACAACTTTAATCTTCTTCATCGATTTTTTCTTCCTTAATCACTTCAAATAAAGTTTGAGCATTCTGTTTTGAAACTTGTTTTTGAATATCCAGAACTTGAATCTCTAAAAGACGATATCCAAAACGAATGCGAATTTGATCCCCTATATGCACTTCTGAAGAAGGTTTTGCGATACGATCATTGATCCAAATTCGAGATTGAAGGGCCAATTCTTTGGCCGCTTCCCTTCTCTTTAAGATACGAGCCGTTTTTAAGTATTTATCCAGTCTCATAAAAATTTCTCCTCAATATTTTTTAGTGTTTCCATCAACAGATCCTTATTCTTTTTCTTCGGAATCGTTATGATGATCTTTTGTTTCTTTAAGGTTAACGAAATTGCACGATTGATATCATTCATAGTTTCAAACAATTTTATACCGTCACAATGTGCTGAAAAGTCTTCATCAAATGTCAGTACATATTGTTTCTCTTCTTCTTTTAAGCTTTCAATTCCTTTTTGATTTACAAAAAGATCAAACCATCTTTGTTCAAAGATCTGATGTACTTCTTTAGGAATTTTACCAAATAAATCCTGTATTCGCTGTTGATATGATTTAAGATCTTTAAACGTATCAATTTTTCGTACTTGTTGATAAATAGATAACTTATCACCATCATTTTCTGTAAATTGTTGCGGAATATGCCCTTTAAAATCAAGCATGGCTCTTTTTTCTTCCTTCGCTTTGGATACCGGTTCTCCTTTATGACGAGAAATCGCATTTCCTAACAATTCCAGATACATATCCAATCCGACCTGGTCAATGAAACCGGCTTGTTGAGGACCTAATAAGTCCCCGGCGCCACGAATGGTTAAATCACGCATGGCAATCTTATAGCCACTGCCTAAACGGGTAAATTCTTTGATGGATTTTAAACGCTTTTGTGCGGTTTCTGTTAACTCTTTATTTGGCTGGATCATTAAATAACAGTAAGCAATCTTATCTCTTCGTCCTACACGTCCACGAATCTGATACAACTGCGATAGACCAAATTTATCGGCATTTTCAATGATGATCGTATTCGCGTTGGCAATGTCCAAGCCCGTTTCAATGATCGTAGTACAAACCAAAATCTGGTATTTTCCCTGAGCAAAATCCATCATCGTTTCTTCAATTGTTTCTTTAGCCATTTTACCATGCGCTACCGCAACATTGGCATCCGGGAACAAATTGGATAAATGATTGGCTGTTGTATGAATATGATCCACACGGTTATATAGATAGAAGACTTGACCGCCTCGCGCCAATTCTCGGGCAATAATTTCCTGTATGACACTACCTCGTTTTTCCATGATATAAGTCTGTACCGGATGTCTTTTGGCTGGTGGTGTATTTAACTGTGAAATTGTTCGTACCCCAATCAAAGACATTTGTAGAGTACGAGGAATCGGTGTAGCACTTAAAGAAAGTACATCAATAGAGCTTTTCATTTCTTTAATTTTTTCTTTATGTTCGACACCAAATCGTTGTTCCTCATCAATGATCAGTAATCCTAAATCTTTATATTGAAAACTTTTATTTAATAATTTATGTGTACCGATAATAATATCGATATTTCCGGCTTTTAAATCTTTTGTAATCTGCGTAATCTCTTTTTGTGAAACAAAACGATTCACTAAAGCAATATTGGCACCGGTAGATTCAAAACGATGCAGAACAGTTTGATAATGTTGCATCGAAAGAATGGTTGTCGGACATAAAAAGGCAACCTGCTTACCACTAGCAATGGCTTTAAAGGCACAGCACATCGCCACTTCTGTTTTTCCAAAACCAACATCGCCACAAAGTAAATGATCCATTGGCTTTGGTTTTTCCATTTCTATTTTGATATCATGAATTGCTTTGATCTGATCCGGTGTCGGTTCATATTCAAATGCTTCTTCAAATTCTTTTTGTAACGCATCATCCTTTGGAAACGCATATCCAATATTTTCATTTCGAAGGGCATAGAGTTCGACCAATCGAGCCGCGATCTCTTCCACACGCTGATTGACTTTTTCTTTCGTTTTCTGCCAGGCATTGCTTCCTAACTGCGATAATTTTACACCCGCACCTTCTTTTGAAATATATTTTCTAACCAGTTGAAATTGAGATAAAGGAACATAAAGTTCATCCCCGCCTCGATAAACTACATGTAGATAATCTAATTTCTTACCTTTATTTTCCCTTGTGACAATTCCTAAGTATTGTCCAATTCCATATTGTTCGTGTACCACATAGTCATTTTTTTCCAGTTCCATCACATTTTCAAGGATACGACCCTCTTTAAAGGTCTTTTGATATCGTTTAGAATGATGGGCATCTACAAATAATTCTCTGGCACTTACAACTGCAATATCCTGATATGTAAATCCCTCATAAAAACAAGGATCTATAAATTCACATTGTAGAATAATATCATTATCAGCCATGCAGGCTTCCACTTGTTTGGCCTGTTTTGTTTCCAAAGAAAAATAAATTTTCTTTTGTTTATCAATCGCATCTAATTGATTGATCAAAGGTAAAGCTGCTTTTTCTAAAGGAAAAATTCCTGAAACAATAGAATCTTCATCTAAAAATTCATGAAATTCCAGGATATTATTTTTCTGCATAATCATATGAATATCCTGAAAAAGCATATATTTAGATAATGAAATATGATCTTGCACACGTTCCTGCATATAAGAAATCGTTTCTTCATTTAATTTCTTAAAAGATTGTTGGACTTCTTCAGTGGAACTAAAAATAATCTTTCCCTGCAAATAATTCAACAGATGATACCCTTTTGTATAAGCAAAATAAATATACAAAATATTTTCCGGTTCATAGCTTTCCAAAGAACGCATATCTGCCTCAATATGATCCTGCAGCATTTCTTTATCTTCTTCCAACTCCAACAAAGCCAATTCTTTTTCCAGTTTTTTCTGTACTTCCTGTTGAATTTCTGAAATCTGCTCATCTGTAAAAAGTAAATCGGTTGCCGGACCAAAATCAATCGAATCAATTCTTTCAATTGTTCTTTGTGTTTCTTCATCAAAGAAACGAATCGATTCGATTTCTGTATCAAAAAATTCGATTCGTATTGGATGATCATATTCTAAACTAAATACATCGATAATACCTCCACGTGACGCAAAGGTACATGGTCGATCCACATAATTCAAACGAGAATACCCCATTCGATTAAGTTGTTTCTTTAGAGTATTCATATCCTGCTCTTGATTAATTTCTAAATGAATACAGTTTTCCTTAAAAAAGACAGGATCTGGCAAATATCTTGTGAAAGCTGCGACATTGCATATGATAATCTTAGGCTTATTGTCTTTAACAAGCTGTGTTAAGGAATAAATCATTTCATCTTTATCTTCCGGAGAGCTGGCGATTGCCTGTACACGCAAACTTTCTTCCATGACAAAAAGCAGCACCTCATCCATCAGTGGGGATACTCGTTTATAGAGTTGCTGCGCCTCATACATATTTTTTTTCACAACAATGTAGTTTTTTGGTTCTTTCTTAAAGCTGGATACCAACAATAAGGCTTCTTCCATCAAAAATAAGTTTCCGCAAGAAATATTAGAATTGATAATTCCCTTTACTACATCATTGTCTTGTAAAGAATTCCATATCTTTTCCAAAAACAATTCCTCTTTCTACTTTTTATTATATAGATTCATCGTGTCCATAAAAGAATGATCAATAGAATAATAAGCCGCTTTTGCGCTATTTTCTACTGCATTTTTCAAATCTTTTTGTTCTTCTTCTCTAAATTTTCCCAATACCCAATTGATCATATCAATTTGCGGATCTTTTCCTACTCCTACACGAATCCTGTCGAATTCACTGGTAAAAATACACTGAATAATGCTTTTGATACCATTATGCCCGCCTGCACTTCCTTTTTGACGAAGACGTATCTTTCCTACCGGTAAATCCACATCATCATAAATAACGGTAACATCTTCCGGTGATGCTTTATAGAAATCCATACATTGACGAAGAGCAAAACCACTGTTATTCATATAAGTGGTCGGCTTCAATAAAATAACATCTTTTCCTTTTAATTTTGTCTTTGCGAAATACGCCGAAAATTTTTCCTGATCAAAGGATACTTCACATAACTTAGCCAATTCATCCATGACCATAAAACCGGCATTATGTCTTGTATTTTCATATTTTTTTCCGGGATTTCCTAATCCTACAAATATTTTCATAGTCTTTCCTTTCCAAAAAAAACGGGAATAAATCCCGTTTAATCCACTTCTTTACCTGGTGAATATAAAATCTGTAAGCGACGAGTTGCCCCTTCACCGGTTGATTGTGTTGTGATATCCTCCATATTTGCTAATGCATTATGGATAGCCTTTCTTTCATCGGCCGGCATTGGATCTAAAGTCGCATCAATTTTAGTTCGCCGCACATCCTTGGCAACACGAATTGCCATTTTTGTGATCTTTTCATAACGATCTTCTTTATATCCATTAACATCGATCAAAAGACCGACTCTTTTCTTAAACTCAGCACTGGCAGCCGCTTTCACCAAACGATTAAATGCCTGCAAAGTTTTTCCAGCTTTACCAATCAATATCGCATTGTTGGAGGTATTAACCGTGATACGATAGAATCCGTTATCATTTTCAATATCAACCTGACCATCCAATTGCGCATTGTCAAAATACTGTTGAATATAAGAAACGATAAAGTTTTCTACATCTTTTTCACAATAAGCCTCAATCTCAACAGACCTGCCGACTCCTAAAAATCCGCTTTTTTCCTCCAATACATTGTAATGAAGTTCTTCGACAGAAACACCTTTATCTCTGGCAGCTGACTTTAAAGCCTCCTCCAAAGTTTTTTCTGTGTATCTTTTAAATTCCATGGACTTGGCCTCCTACCTGATGATATCTTTCGATTTCTTTTCTTTAGCTTCTTTGACAATCATCGTATGCATAAATATGTTAAAGCATACACGTGTTAAAGAAGACACTAACCAGTAAAAAGACATGGCGATTGGCCAGGAAATATACAACAAGGCAACAAATCCAGTTGAGAAATACATCGTCATATTCATACTGCTCATTGGATCTTTACCACTCTTCAAATAATCCTTGGTCTTTACATGATCAATTTTATCCTGACGTTTTTTCAACCATTGCGGCATCTTCATAGAAGCAATTGAAGAAATAACCATCAAAATATAGATTACGATATAAGCCCATTGCAGATTTTGAAATCCATATAACGGAGTTTGCGTTAAGTCAATTCCCATAAATGTTCCATAGACTACACTGGATGCACGCACCATTGCGTAATATACACCCATCATAATTGGCAACTGAATAAATGTAACAAGGATAGAACCGAATGGATGAATATCGTATTTCTGATACAGTTTTTGTGTTTCCTGTGCCATCATCATACGAGAACGATCATCAGTTTTTCCTTTATATTTATCCTGGATACGCTGCATTTCCGGCTGAATTTCCTGCATACGCTGTGCTGACATCTGCGATTTACGCGTTAACAGGAATACGGCACCCTGAATAATAACCGTCGTTAAGATAATACCCCAACCGGCATCTGTAAAAGCCGCAATACGGTTTATAATCTGTGCCAAAGGCCATACGATCAGACCACTAAACCATCCTTCATTGAACGCTTCTCCAAATGTCATCGGTTTAATCGTAATTTCTTCATCATCTTTATAGTCTTTATATTCTTTCTTCAAGTCTTCATCTTGAATTTCTGAAATATTGACCTGATCTTTACGAACCGTTACTTCTTCCGATGCGATGATCATATCCAATTTTGTTTTTCCATCTGTTGCACGCGGACTGGAACAAGCCGTACACGTTAACAGGATAAACAAGCAAAGAAACAGGATCTTTGACTTCCCTTTTAATAAATTTGCCATGATTTACCTCTTCATTCTCTTCTCTATACGAGCCAAATCTTTTTGAAGTTCACATTCATTTTCAATAAAACTCTGTTCTTTATATTTAGGACGAATAATTAAAATTAAATCGAAATCACTTTGAAAATTAAAATGATGATCGATCATTGAACGAACCTGACGTTTTACCTTATTTCTTTGAACCGCATTTCCCAACTTCTTACCCACACTAATTCCTACACGAGCATGTTCGTTTTTTCGCTGTTCAAAATAACACACAAATGAATGTGATGCCACGTATCGTTTTTGTCCAATAATAGAAGAGAATTCATAATTTTTACAGACTCTATATTCCTTTTTCATGAAAACCCCCTATCAAGACAAAAAAATCACCTTGGTGGTGATTTCTATGCGGATAGTACCTTTCTTCCTTTTGCTCTTCTGCGAGCCAGTACGTTACGACCACCAACGGTTGCCATACGAGCACGGAAACCATGAGTTTTCTGGTGTTTTCTCTTACTTGGCTGATATGTTCTTTTCATCTTTGACCCACCCCACAGTCTAGTTTTTTTCCATTCTTTTCAAACAAGTTTGCTTGCCAATTATATCAAGACATCCCCCATAAGTCAACTTATTATTCCATAGAATTGCGCTTTTTTATCATTTCATACGCTTTTTCAGAAAGTTTAAACAACATTTTATTTACAGGAAGATCAAATTCACCGATAAATTCATTGATCATTGGATTAAAATTATCTTTAAATTTTGTCAATCCATCATCTAATGTTCCTTCAACACCACCCATATTACTCCAAGTGCATCCTCGATCAAAGGCCCATTTGAAGTTTTCTACATATTCTTTATACTGCGGCATAAATTTTTTAAATCTTTCATCCATTCCGGCATAGAGCATTTCGCAAGTTGATCCAAACTGTATGCTTAGAATTCCTGCAATTGCGATATCTCCTTGAGGATGTTCCATATTCTGCAACATTTCATCAAATTCCTTGATATCTTTTAAAGTTGAGTTCATTTGATCTTGTAGTTTTCTTATTTTCTTTTTTGCGTTTTCCGGTGTGTTTTCCATTTCTTTTTCTAATATTTCTTTTCTTTCATGTACTCCTTTTGATAATTCTTTTAAATTGCACACAGCTAAGAAGATTACACCGCCTTGAGGGTAAGTTTTTAAAAGTAATTCAAAGTAATCTTTATTACGTAGCGCTACCCCTTTTCTTTCTTCTGTCATTTCAACAAGACGACTAAACTGATCAACAAGCTCTAACTGTCCTGTTATGATTTTCACATTTCTTTTATCAGCATCTTTAATAAGACGCTTAGTATGTTTCGGTAAATTTGTCAGCCAACCCTCTGTATTATATACATTCGATTGAAAACGCGGTTGTACAGTATCACTGATCTGCATGGTAAATCCATGATGATAAGCACCAATCTCTTTAAAGAGCTCTATATATTCTTGTGTATCACTATAGCGATTTTCATTATACTCATTCGATTTATAATCATTGACATGAATAGCCGGATCAAACTTAATGAACAAACAATGTCTTTTTTTCGCAATTCTTTTCAGTTCACTGAAGTAATACTTCAACAACGGCTTATTTTTATAATCCATGATTGGGCCTCTAGGTAAATAAAACATAGTAAAACCTAATGGAAGCCTTTTTATCAGAACAAGTCCCGTCGCAACCAATTGATGATTTTCATCATAGACGCCGGTATGCATATGATCCCAGTTTTCCTTAACATCAGCCCATTGATAACTCTGTAAAAGATTACAGTATGGATGATTTTGGACAAACTCATTGAATTCTTTTTTGTCTATATTAACTTCAAAGTGATATACGCGCATGAAAATTCCCCCTATTTTAGTTCATTCAATTATATACCACATCTTTTATAAAGAAACAAAAACTATATTTTTTTTATGGATGATTTTTCCTCCTCTTCTTTTTACCCTCAAAATGGGGAAAACTTATTTTATAAAGATTTAAATTCTGAGTTTTCCCACATTTATTTTAAGTTTTCCTGTATATTTTTTAATCTATTTTTCTATTTTTAAGATCAATGGGGAAAACTTATTAAAGTCCTTTGTTTAAAGTAAAAATTGTTTGTAAAAGAAGATGGAAAAACCAGAGTTTTCCACATTACTTTTCCCCATTTTTAAAAGTTTTCCACATTGAGGAAAATTTTTCTTTTTATTTTTGTGGAAAACTTCCATTTTCATCAGGAAAAACTTTGAGTTTTCCCCATTCTAAACAAAAGAAATCCCCTATTAAAATATAAGGTTCTTTCGTGTATAATACTAAAAGGTAAAGGAGGGTTCTATGGAACCACAAGCTTATAAAGAAATATGGAAGCAAGTATTGTCCGATATTCAAAAAGCGGGTTACTATGATGCAGAAACATTCGATTCCTGGATTTCAAAAACAGAGCTTTTTAAAATTGAAGACGGTACAGCTTTTATTGTGTATCCTACCATGATCACTTTAAATATATTGAAGACGGAACAAGGTATCTCTTTATTACGTTCCTCTTTATATGAAGTCTTGAAGGAAGAAGTTTCGATACAATTTATTTCCAAACAGGATGCCAGTAAGCTGATTCCGGAAATTAAGCTTCAACAAAGAACGCAAAACTTAATGCGTACGGATTTTAATGAAGAATATACTTTTGAGAATTTTATTGAAGGAAATTCCAATGCCGAAGCTTATGCGGCCTGTCTTTCCTGCTGTACGCAAAAAAAACATCTTTTTAATCCGATCATGATCTATGGAAATTCCGGATTAGGAAAAACGCATTTGTTGCACGCAATCGGAAATTATTTGAAAAAAGAAAGACCGGAAACCAAAGTTTTTTATTCTTACAGTGGTGATTTAGTATCTATCTTGCTGGATGCGATGAAAACCAAAAATATTCATGGAAATGCGGTCGATCAGGTCAAATCACAATTGATCGATAACGATTACTTTTTGATTGATGATATTCAAAACCTGCAACAATCATCCAGTCAGGAAGTCTTTTTCACGGTTTATAATGAATTGATCAGTCGAAATGCACAGATCGTCATTACATCGGATATGCATCCCAGTGAATTAAGCGGTCTTCAATCTCGTTTGATCTCTCGCTTTAATTCCGGATTATCGGTCAATATCGTAAAACCGGAATTCGACACCAGTAAAGCTATTTTGAAAAAGAAACTGGAAGGCAATGAAGAAATTTGCCAGATCAATGAAGATGTTCTGGATTATCTGGCACATAAATTCAGTAATGATGTACGAAATTTGGAAGGTAGCTTAAATAAGCTGATTTTCAATGCGACATTGGAGAATCCGGATGTGATCGATCTTGATTTTGCACAGCGTATTTTGATGAAAGAACCAATCGTTTCTTCTACATCGGAGCTAACGATCAAAAAAATAAAAAAAGCGGTAACTCGTTTTTATGGTTTGACCTATAAAGATATCGAAGGAAAATCACGACAGAAAAAGTTAATGAATGCCCGACAGGTCTTTATTTATTTAAGCCGTGAACTGTTACATAAAGCGTATGTATCCATTGGACAAGAATTAGGAAACCGGGATCATACGACAATTTCAAGTTCGTATGATCGAGCTGTAAAGTTGATTCAAACGGATAAGAATTTTAAAATGGCAGTTGATAAGGTAAAATCCTTATTGGAAGATTAGTTTTCCCTGTCTTTCCACAGTCATTCCCCATACAAAAAACAGTGTTTGACTGCATAACTATCGGATAAAGCCTGTTCTTTTTCCACAAATCCACAGGTTATTATTGTTACTTAATAAAGAATTATATATAAAAAGGAGATTCGTATGCACTTTTCAATTGACAGAAAGTATTTTTATGACAAATTAAGTGTCGTTTCAAGAGCTATCAGTGTTTTTAGTCCAATTCCTGCTTTATCAGGAATCTGTATTCAAGTCGAAGAAGATCAAATTGTCTTAACCGGAAGTGATTCTAATATTTCAATTCGTTCTACGATTTTAAAAGGAGAATTAAACCAGCTTCAGATTGAATCTACTGGATCGATCGTAGTTGAATCTAAATACTTACTTGAAATCGTTCGTAAGTTAGATTGTGCCATTATTGATATGGAACAGATGGATCATTCTTTAGTTCGTTTATCCAGTGTGAACGGACAATTTCAATTAAACAGTATACGTGCGCAGGAATATCCTTCGATTGATTTTTCAAAACCGGATCATCAATTTACTTTAAAAGGAGAACAATTAAAGCAGATCGTTTCTCAGACTTCTTTTGCCTGCAGCGATAAAGATCAAAGACCGGTATTGACGGGTGTTAATTTCCATACAAAGGATAATTCCTTATATTGCAGTGCAACAGACTCCTATCGTTTGGCACGTAAAGTCATTGCCTTAGACAACATAGAAGATTTTAATATTACGATTCCGGCCAAAAGTCTAAATGAAGTGACACGAAGCATTTCTGAAGATGACAGTGATGTTTTGATCTATGTCGATCATAAAAAAGCACAGTTTGTCTTTGATAAAACAATTATTCAGACACGTCTGATTGATGGAACTTTCCCGGATGTAGAACGTATCATTCCAACACAGTATGTAGCGAACATGGAAGTCAGTTCTTCTGAATTGACCAGTGTTATTGATCGTACCAACTTTATTCGTAATGAAAAGATTCATCTGGTCAAAATGGAATGTACACCGGAAATTTGTCGTATTAAGACAAATTCAGTGGAAATCGGAAATTCCGATGAAATTTTGACAGATTGCACTTATACCGGTGAAGACCTTACTCTTTCCTGCAACGGTACTTTTATGTTAGATGCTCTAAGAGCTTTAAATGCCCAAACTGTAAAACTGGAATTTTCAGGATACTTAAAGCCAATTCGTATTTCCAATCCGGAAGATCCTTCTATCATTATGGTCGTTGTACCGATTCGAAGCTATGATTAGTCGTAGCTTCTTTTCTTTTTGAAAAAGATGCATATAATAATAGGTTGGTGATGAAATGGTAAAGGTCAAAAAAACGTATATTGAAGCATTACGGATTCTGGCAATCTTTTTGGTATTGTTTCAACATGTACCGGCTTTTGATTACTACTTGAATGAGCCGGATCTTCTTCATGAAATCTTATTTATATTTTTTGACTTGATTGCAAAAATCAATGTTCCTTTATTTTTGATGATCTCCGGAAGTCTTTTACTGACAAAAGAAGAAAGATATATAACGATCTTTCGTAAACGTATGATCAAGATTATCATTGCGATACTCGTGTTCAATTTTTTAGTTTACATGGCTGAACATGATTTTGTTGTAGATTTGACAGCTTATATTATTGGCGTTTTTGAAAACGGAATCGATCGTTCTTACTGGTACTTATATTCTTATCTGGGCTTTTTACTGATGCTTCCGTTATTGCATAGAATCTGTCGAAATATGAAGGCATCTGATTTCTGGATCATTCTCTTTATTCATTTTGTATTTTCGACCATTGAGCCTTTGATGCAGTTTTTTGTACAGACTTTTTTAGGACAGGATTTTGAATTTACATGGGCTTTTCGTATTCCATTCAGTACAGTGAAAGAGATTTTTTATCCTTTGATGGGCTTTTATATTGATAGAATATTGTGTGTGGAGAAAATGCAGAAGAAGTGGATCTTTGCATTAGGTCTTGCGACTTTGGCCGGTATGATCATTTCTATTTGTTTTACGATCGTCGGCGGTAACTTATATGGATATAGTGATGCATATTTTGAATTGTTTGATTATGTAAGTGCCATCTTTGCCTTTATCTTGATCAAAAGATTGTTTCTATCCTATAAAGATAAGATCAACATTTCTTTTCAAAATTTCATTGTGAAGCTGGGTGCATTGACCTATGGAATTTATTTATGGGATCCATTTTTTAGAAAGATGATTTTTGATGAATTTGAAATGACCTTGATTCCTTATTTCGGAGGCTTTATCACATCTGTTTTATGGTGTGTTTTCAGTTTTGTTCTTTGTGGCTTCATCGTCTCTTTCCTAAAAAGAGTACCGCATATACAAAAATTGTTTTAAAGCGTGAGAAATACTGAAAAAGAAATTGAGATACAAAAATGGTTCAAAAAAACAAATTTATCGCTTGAGGCTCTTTTTTGAGCCTTTTAATTTGATTTTAGACAAATTCAAATACTGTAAAATCCAAGAAGTAGTAAATTTAACGTATTTATGGTATAATCTAGTGGCGAAAAGAGGGATTTTGTATGTATTTTGATCTAAAAGGTGAATGCATTACATTACAACAATTATTGAAAGCATGCGATATCATTTCCAGCGGAGGTCAAGTTAAAGAATTTCTTCAGGAAACACCGGTTATGGTGAATGATCAAAGAGAAGATCGAAGAGGCCGGAAGCTTTATAAAGATGATGTCGTATCTTTTTATGATACAAGGATCATCATCCGATGAATATCTGCAGCTTAAAGCTTCGTAATTTTAGAAATTATGATATGGCAGAGTGTGTTTTTAGACCGAATAGTATTTGTATCTTGGAAGGAAAAAATGCACAGGGAAAGACGAACCTGATCGAATCGATTTATTATTTAAGTCATTTACGTTCTTTTCGTACACCATCCAGTTCTTCTTTGATTTTGGAAAATCAAGATTTTTTTATGATTCAGGCACAAATTGAATCTCATCAAAGAAAAGAAGATCTGAAAATCGTATCTATGGATCATGAGAAGCATTTATATCATTTTAATGATCCCATTCGAAGATATTCCGATTTTATAGGTATTGTCAATGCGGTTCTTTTTTGTCCGGACGATTTGATGTTGTTTCAACAAAGTCCGAAGATTCGAAGACGCTTCATTGATATGGAACTGATCAAGATTTCCAAGCGATATACCAGCACTTTAAATCATTATCAGAAAATGTTAAAGGAAAGAAACTCCATTTTAAAAAGAGAGAAAGTGGATCCTGTTCTTTTGGAAACGATGACGGAACAAATGATACAAGATCAAATCATTATATTGAAACAAAGAGTCTCTTTTTTAGAAGATCTGATGGAAAAAACTCGGGCTTTTTATTCTTACTTTACTAAAGAAAAGGAAGAAGTGGGAGCTAGATATCAAACATTTATTTCTATGGATGATTTGGAAACGAATCTAAGAAATGCGTATAAAAAGAGTGAAATGCGCGATAAATTATACAAACAAACACATATTGGTATTCATAAAGATGATATTGATTTTCATATGAATGGCATATCTGTTAAGGAAGTAGCCAGTCAGGGACAAAAACGCAGCTTTGTACTTTCGATGAAGCTGGCACTCTGTCAGATCATCTACGAAAAACAAAAGGAATATCCAATTTTATTGTTGGATGATGTCTTTAGTGAACTGGATGATCATCGATGTCAAAAGCTGATATCGATTTTACCGAAAAAAATGCAGATTTTTATCACGACAACAGGCAATATAGAGCCTTCCTGGTTGAAAGATCATAAGGCTTATACGATACAAGTGGAAAACGGACATCTAAGGGAGGTCAAAAAATGAGTAATGAACAAGAACAGAAGATCATTGAGTTTGAAGAGTTGGAAACTGAGGCAACTCGTGTAGATCATTCTTATACCGCCAATGATATTCAGGTATTGGAAGGTTTGGAGGCCGTGCGTCTTCGCCCGGGAATGTATATTGGTTCAACCAGTGCCAGAGGTCTTCATCATCTGGTATGGGAAATTGTCGATAACGGTATTGATGAAGCATTGGCTGGTTATGCCAGTCAAATCGATGTGGTTATTGAAAAGGACAATGTAATTGCGGTACGAGATAATGGACGTGGTATGCCGGTGGGCATTCATGAAAAAACGGGAATCAGTGCAGTAGAAACAATCATGACCGTCCTTCATGCCGGTGGTAAATTCGGTGGCGGCGCATATAAGGTATCCGGTGGACTTCATGGTGTTGGTGCCAGTGTTGTAAACGCATTGAGCGAATGGCTGGAAGTTACGGTGTATCAAAATGGAAATATTTATTTTATTCGATTTGAAAACGGCGGAAATACGGTAGAACCTTTAAAAATTATTGGAAAGACGGAAGAAACGGGTACATTGGTTCGTTTTAAGGCCGATCCTGCCATTTTTAAAGAAACAACGACCTATGATTTTGATACGTTGAATGTTCGTTTACGTCAGCTTGCCTTTTTAAATAAGGATATTCGTTTAACCTTAAAGGATGAACGAAGTGAAGATGGACAAAGTGTAAACTATAAATATGAAGGCGGTATTATTGAATACGTACAATATTTAAATAAGGGTAAGAAAACTCTAGGTGATAATGTCATCTATGTCGATGGTATGCAGGATCAGATTTTGGCTGAAGTGGCCCTGCAATATAATGATGGCTATCAAAGTAATATTTATTCGTTCTGTAACAACATTCATACGCATGAAGGTGGTTTCCATGAAGATGGATTCCGTATGGCACTGACGCGTGTAATCAATAATTATGCCAAAGAAAATAACTTATTGAAAAAGGAAGAAACCTTATCACAGGATGATGTCAAAGAAGGTTTGGTGGCAATCATTTCCATCAAGCATCCGGATCCGCAGTATGAAGGTCAGACAAAGACAAAGCTGGGAAACAGTGAAGTCCGTAAGATCGTATCGAATATTGCCGGTGAACAGATCAAGCGTTTCTTTTTAGAAAATCCAAATGATGCCAAGACTATCGTTGAAAAGGCCATTGTTGCCTCTAAAGCACGTTTGGCTGCCAAAAAAGCACGTGAATTGACACGAAGAAAAAGTGCTCTGGATGGTATCAGTTCACTACCTGGAAAATTAACAGACTGTTCTTCAAAAGATGCCAGTGAATGTGAAATTTTTATTGTCGAGGGTGATTCAGCCGGTGGAAGTGCCAAACAGGGTCGTGATGCCAAAACGCAGGCTATCTTACCACTTCGAGGAAAGATCTTAAACGTTGAAAAGGCACGTCAACATAGAATTTTTGAAAATCAGGAAATTCGCAGTATGATCACAGCTTTTGGCTGCGGTATTCAGGATGAAGTCAACTTAGATAATCTTCGTTATCATAAGATCGTTATCATGACAGATGCCGATGTCGATGGAAGTCATATTTGTACGTTGATGTTGACGTTCTTATATCGCTTTATGCGTCCGGTCATTGAAAATGGATATGTCTATATTGCCCAGCCACCTTTATATAAGGTACAAAAAGGAAAGAAGATTGCTTATGCTTATAAGGAACAGGAGATGGATAAGCTCCGTGAAGAATTTAAAGATGGCTACAAAGTACAGCGATACAAAGGTTTGGGAGAGATGGATGCAGAGCAGTTGTGGGAAACAACGATGGATCCGGCGCATCGTATCTTAAAGCGTGTTACGATTGATGATGCGGTCGAAGCGGATAATGTATTCTCTATGTTGATGGGAGAAGATGTCGATCCTCGTCGTGAATTTATACAGGAAAATGCGGTTTACGCAAATCTGGATTACTAGGAGGTTTCTATGGAAGAAAATAAACAATATGATTACATAGAAGATGTAGAAATATCCAAGGAGATGCGTGAATCCTTCCTGGATTACTCTATGTCCGTTATTGTACAACGTGCTTTACCTGATGTTCGTGACGGTATGAAACCGGTTCATCGTCGTATTTTACATGCGATGAATATGTTGGGTATCACCAGTGGTGTGGCGCATAAAAAAAGCGCTCGTATCGTTGGTGAAGTTATTGGTAAGTATCACCCTCATGGGGATACAGCAGTTTATGATGCCATGGTTCGTATGGCTCAGGATTTCTCCTATCGTTATCCTTTGGTCGATGGGCATGGTAACTTTGGCTCTCTGGATGGAGATGGAGCAGCCGCCATGCGATATACGGAAGCACGTATGTCAAAAATCTCTATGGAGATGATGCGCGATATCAATAAAGATACTGTAGATTTCGTACCAAACTATGATGGTGAAGAAAGTGAACCGGTTGTTTTACCAAGCCGTATTCCTAACCTTTTGATCAATGGTTCTGTTGGTATTGCCGTTGGTATGGCTACTAATATTCCACCACATAATTTAGGAGAAACAATTCAGTCTATTTTTAGAATTATGGATGATCCGGATGTCAGCGTACCGGAATTGATGGAAGTCATCAAGGGCCCGGATTTTCCAACCGGTGGTATGATCTTAGGACGAAAAGGGATTCGTCAGGCCTATGAAACAGGTCGTGGATCCATCATGATTCGCTCCAAATATCGTATTGAAGAATTGGAGAATGGTAAGAAACGAATTATCTTCTATGAAATACCATATCAGGTCAACAAATTGAATTTGATTAAAAAGATGGCGGATCTGATTCGTGATAAAGAAATTCAAGGTGTTACTTATCTGAATGATGAAAGTAACCGTGAAGGTATTCGTATTGTACTGGAATTAAAGAAAGATGTGCAGGAAGAAGTCATCTTAAATCAACTCTTCCGTTTAACTCCGTTACAGACAAGTTTTGGAATCAATATGCTGGCTTTGGAGAATGGAAGACCAAAACAGCTTTCTTTAAAAGAGATTTTGAATGATTATTTAAATCATCAGGTAGAAGTTATTGTTCGAAAAACAAAGTTTGATTTAAAGAAGGCAAAAGACAGAGCGCATATTTTAGAAGGTTTACGTATTGCCATGGATCACATTGATCAGGTCATTCATTTGATTCGTTCCAGTAAAAAAGATGAAGCCGGATTGATTCAGGATCTATGTGACACCTTTGGATTGACGGAAATTCAGGCTAAGGCTATCTTAGCCATGCAGTTAAGAAGATTATCCGGTTTGGAAAGAGATAAGATTGAAAAAGAATATCAGGAAATTTTAATGACAATTGCGGATTTGGAAGATATTCTGGCCAATCATGATCGTGTACTACAGATCATTCGTGAAGATCTGACAGAAATCAATGAAAAATATGGCGATGATCGTAAAACGGAAATCAGTGATGCTTCATTTGATATGGAAGATGAGGATCTGATTCCGGTAGAAGACAGTATCATTATGTTGACAGAATCAGGCTATATCAAACGTCAACCGGTTGATACTTATCATACACAAAATCGTGGTGGACGTGGTATTAAGTCATTGACGTTAAATGAAGAAGATTCCATCGATACTTTGATTTCCATGTCAACACATGACTGGTTGTTGTTGTTTACGAATAAAGGACGCGTTTATCGTATGAAGGGATTTAATATTCCTATCGCATCCAGAACAGCTAAGGGACTTCCAATCATCAACCTTCTGACATTGGAAAAGGATGAAAAGGTAAAAGTGCTGCTTCCAATTCCTAAAGAACATGATCATATCAAAACTTTATTGTTTGTGACCAGAAACGGAATTGCCAAGCGAACCGCATTAAATGAATTTGACAATATCAATCGTAATGGAAAGATCGCAATTAGCTTAAAAGAAGAAGATGAACTTGCGTTTGTCAAGGCAACGACCGGTGATGATGAAGTAATGATTGCCGGATCCAATGGAAAAGCCGTACGCTTCAAAGAAGATCAAATTCGTATGATGGGAAGAAATGCAGCCGGTGTACTTGGATTTAATTGTGATGGTAGCTACGTTGTAGGTGTTTGTTTATCCAATGAAGGCAACACCGTATTATCCGTTTCTGAAAATGGATATGGTAAACGCAGTGATTTTGAAGAATATCGTTTGACTTCCCGTGGTAAAAAAGGTGTACGTACGATAAATATTACCGAAAAAACAGGAAATTTAGTCAGTGTAAAAGCTGTCAATGGGGATGAAGATGCGATGATCGTATCCAGTTCCGGTATCATGATTCGTATCTCACTGGCCAGTGTAGGTGTTTATGGACGTAATACGCAGGGGATTAAATTGATTCATCTGACAGAAGGTTCTAAAGTGACCAAGGTTACTTTAGTTGATCATGACGAGGACGAAGAAACACAGGAAGAATAAATCTGTAGATCCTTATTGTCTATCACAATAAGGATCTTTTTTAAGGAGATTGTATGGAAAAGTTAAATATAAAAAATAGTATATTAATAGGATTTACTCTGTTTTCAATGTTTTTTGGAGCTGGAAATTTGATCTTTCCTCCCTTATTAGGAGCACAATCCGGATCTTTATTTTTACTTTCAATCCTTGGATTTTTATTGATGGCAGTTGTCGTTCCCAGTGTTACCGTTATTGTTGTTGCCAAGCATCAGGGATTAAAAAATCTGACAGATCAGATTCATCCTTATTTTACACTTGTGTTTGTGACACTAGTGTATTTGTTGATTGGACCCTGTGTTGCGATTCCCAGAACCGCTTCGACTTCATTTGAAATGGCATTGGCATCTTTGATTCAGGAAGACAATCGCATGTTGTTTCAAATTATATATTCCCTTCTCTTTTTCACATTGGCAGGATTTGTGGCATTAAAGCCAAATAAATTAAAAAATCTATTAGGAAAATTTATGACACCGATCTTATTAATCTTAATATTGATTGTATTTTTAGGTGCTGTTTTTTTGCTTCCTGTTCATATTGGGAATCCTTATACAAGATATGCATCATCACCGGTACTATCCGGAATCGTGGATGGCTATCAGACCATGGATATTTTGGCAGCATTGAATTTTGGAATTATTATCGCCATCAATATTCAGGATTTAGGAATTAAAAAGCCAAAAAGAGTTACGATTGAAATTATGAAGGCAGGACTGATTGCCGGAATGTTATTGGCCATTGTTTATTGTGCTACCGGTTATGTAGGAATGCATAGCTCCGGTATGTTTGATCAAGTGACAAATGGTGCACAAGTTTTAGTCTATTCTATAGAAAATAGTTTTGGATCATTTGCGCAAATCTTAGTAGGCTTGATTTTCTTTATTGCCTGCTTTAATGTTTGTACCGGATTATTGTCTTGTTGTGCGCAATATTTTCAGGAACTTGTTCCAAAGATTTCCTATAAAAAATGGTTATTACTTTTTGTGATTTTCAGTTTTATTATTTCAAGTTTAGGTTTAGATTTTATTTTAAATATGTCGTTACCTATTTTATCTATCATGTGTCCGATTGCGATTTTAATTGTAGTCTTTGGCATCTTTAAAAAGCCTAAACAGATCAAGGAATAGGAATATCATATGATTATTCGTATTCTATAAAATTCTATTCGATTCAAACTTGCACTCTTATTGAAAGAATGATATAAAATATACTGAAAACAATGAAAAGGAAAAGTACATTTATTCTTTTTTATAGAGACGATATGGCCGGTGAAAATATCGAGAAGATAAATGGAAAAGCCCCTTTGAGTGAAACAGGGAAAAAAGTATCTGTTTTCGGTACATACCGTTATCATGTCAAGAGATCTTATTTTTTTAAGATAAGAAGGGTGGCAACGCGAGACATCGTCCCTTTGTGGTACATGTCTCTTTTTTAATGGACAAAAGGAGGATATAGAAATGTTAGATATTAAATTTGTCCGAGAAAATCCGGATTTGGTCAAAGAGAATATGAAGAAAAAATTCCAGGATGCGAAAATTCCTTTGGTCAATGAAGTTTTACAGGAAGATAAGGAGCTTCGTCAGACTCAGCAGCATGCAGATGATCTGCGAGGGCAGAGAAAAACAATTTCCAAACAAATTGGAGCTTTGATGGGACAAGGTAAAAAAGAGGAAGCAGAAGAAGTAAAACAGAAAGTAGCTTCGATTGCTCAGGAATTGGAAGCCTTGGAAGAAAAGGAAGATAAATTAAGAGAATCTGTCAAACAGAAAATGATGATGATTCCTAATATGATCGATGAAAGTGTTCCTATTGGAAAAGATGATTCAGAAAATGTGGAATTAGAAAAATTTGGAGAACCCGTTGTACCAGATTTTGAAATTCCATATCATACAGAAATCATGGAACGTTTAAATGGAATTGATTTGGACAGTGCTCGTAAGGTTGCCGGAAATGGATTCTATTATTTAATGGGTGATGTAGCTCGTTTACACTCTGCCATACTTTCCTATGCACGTGATTTTATGATCAATAAAGGATTTACTTATTGTATTCCACCGTATATGATTCGTTCTGCCGTTGTTGATGGTGTTATGAGCTTTGCGGAAATGGAAGGCATGATGTATAAAATTGAAGGCGAAGATCTGTATTTGATTGGAACCAGCGAACATTCTATGATTGGAAAATTTATTGATACGATCTTAGAGGAAAAAGATCTTCCTTATACTTATACTTCTTTCTCTCCATGCTTCAGAAAAGAAAAAGGAGCGCATGGTATCGAGGAACGTGGTGTCTATCGAATTCATCAATTTGAAAAACAAGAAATGATCGTAGTATGTAAGCCGGAAGAAAGCATGGAATGGTTTAAAAAACTTTACATGAATACAGTAGAATTCTTCCGTTCATTAGATGTACCGGTAAGAACACTAGAATGCTGTTCCGGTGATTTGGCGGATTTAAAATGTAAATCCGTGGATGTAGAAGCCTGGTCTCCTAGACAGAAAAAATACTTTGAAGTTGGTAGCTGTTCTAATTTGACAGACGCACAGGCAAGACGTCTTCGCATTCGTGTAAAAGATGAAAAAGGAAATAAATATTTTGCCCATACTTTAAACAATACTTGTGTGGCTCCACCGCGTATGTTGATCGCATTCCTGGAAAACAATCTGCAGGAAGATGGAAGTGTATTGATTCCTGAAGCATTACAGCCATATATGGGCGGTAAAAAGAAAATAGGATAACCTGTAAAAGATAATTGTGAATTCATATGAATTTATGATTATCTTTTTTTATAGTATGATGTATGAAAAAGGAAGGGAAAACATCATGATAGAGTTTAAATATGATACACAATTATTGATTGAAGGTAAAAATCTCGATGAAAATAAGATTAATGATTATTTTATAGAGAATTTTAAAGGAGATTGTTTATTGGCAGTAGGTGATGATGAATTGATCAAAATACATTTTCATACCAATGAGCCCTGGAAAGTATTGGAATACTGTGCCAGCTTAGGAGAAATTTATGATATTGTGATTGAAGATATGGATCGTCAATCAAGAGGATTAAAAGGATAAACTTGTTGAAAATGTAAATTCATATGATATAATGAGAAAGCTACTACAATGATGTCAAATGAATCAGGTCAGGTCGGGAACGAAGCAGCCTTAAGTTTGCTCCATCATGTGTAGTAGTTTTTTTATAGAAAGCTACGAATATGTTGAATGATGAGAAATGGATGAAACAAGCAATCAAACAAGCTAAAATGGCTGCGACAAAAGATGAAGTTCCTATTGGATGTGTTATTGTTAAAGACGATAAAATCATTGCTCGTGATTACAATAAAAGAGAGAGGAATCAACAATCAATTGCTCATGCGGAAATTTTGGCTATCCAGAAAGCGTGTAAGAAATTAAATACATGGCGGTTGGAAGGATGTACTTTATATGTAACGTTAGAGCCTTGTCCGATGTGCGCCGGTGCTATTATACAATCTCGAATCGAACGTGTTGTCTATGGTGCCTACGATCCAAAGGGAGGTTGTGTTGGTTCTTGTACCAACTTATTTGAAACAAAAGGATTTAATCATTATCCAAGTTATACAAGTGGAATATTAGAAGAAGAGTGCTCAAGTCTATTAAAGGAGTTTTTTAAACAGAAACGAAAGAAGGCTTGAGCCTTTATGCTATAATGAAGAGGTTAGAAAGTGAGGTCTGAATTTATGTATCAGGCATTATATAGAAAATATAGACCCCAGAGATTTGAGGATGTTGTTGGACAAAGACATATCATCCAAACATTAAAAAATGCAATTGATCAGAATCGTATAGGACATGCTTATTTATTTTGTGGACCTCGTGGAACCGGAAAAACAACGGTTGCCAAAATCTTTGCGAAAATGTTAAATTGCGAAAGTGAACATCTTAAGCCATGTGAAAAATGTGTGAATTGTCAGATGGTTCAAAATGGAAATCATCCGGATATCATAGAAATCGATGCCGCATCCAACAATGGTGTAGATGAAGTTCGTAACTTGATTGAACGTGTAAAATATGCCCCAATGCAAGGAAAATATAAAGTATATATCATTGATGAGGTTCACATGATGACAACAGGTGCTTTTAATGCACTTTTAAAAACTATTGAAGAACCTCCGGCCCATGTAGTTTTTATTTTGGCAACAACTGAACCTAATAAAGTAATTCCAACCATCATTTCTCGTTGTCAAAGATTTGATTTTAATAAAGTATGCATGGAAAATCTGACAAAGCGAATAACAATCGTTTGTGAACATGAGAATATACAAATTGATCAAGAAGCTATTCGTTTAATTGCGCAATTAAGTGATGGAGGAATGCGTGATGCGTTATCTATATTAGATCAATGTGTCGCATTTTGCACCTCTAAGATTACTGTCAATGATGTTCGTCAAATTTATGGTGTTGTCACTTTAGATGAACTAGGTGATTTATTTTATGCACTATACAAAAGAAATATAGAATTTGTTGTTCAGAAGCTTCAGGAAGCAGAAGAAGCAGGAATGGATTTAAAACGATTAACACAAGATTTAATTTCATTATTAAAAGATAGTATAATTTTAGATTATGCCGTAAACACAGATTTAGTTTCGAATTCAAATAAAAAGATTATTCATGAAAAGATATCTATGACCCCTTCTCCATTTAGAGTCCGTGTCTTAGATGAATTGATGGATGTATATAGTAAATTTAATTATGCATCCAGTGTAATTGATTATTTAGAAACAGGTTTATTAAAATCAATTGCCGATTCATATGAAATATCTTCAAAAATAGAACCAGAAAAGAATGAAATTGATAATAGTTTTGATTCTGAAATCACTATGAGCGATAGTAAAAACTCATATGAAACGACATCTGAACAATCAGAAATAGAAGAAAAAAGTGCGAAAAATAGCGATTCTGAGGCAATTTCGGAAGGAAATGAAATATCTGATGTTTCACGTGAAACATTGAAGGATGTGAGAAGAGAAGATCGTAAAATCATATTAAGCGATGAATATGTACTACAATTGCTGGTAGGTGCTCAGAAGACACAAAGACAAATAGATTCCTTGAAACTAAAGGATAATGATATGTATTTATCTGATTTAGATGCGGCTAAATACGCATCAACACTACGTAATGTGAATTTAGTGGCAAGTGGAAACACGTATATGATTGTTAGTGTAAAATCAGAAATTCAGGCAAAAGAGATCAATGCCATGCAGTTGGAAGAAGGATATGAAAATTATACAGAACAATTGTTAGGAACGCCTAAGGTAGTTTTCGCAGTTGATTCAGCGCAACATAATCGTGTAATTGATGAATTTAGACAAAGAATGTTAACACATACCTTGCCAGAAGCTGCTGAGGTAATCATTCAACCTAAACTCGAAAAAAGTGAAGTAAGAGAAGAAACAATTGAAGAAAAGATGAAAAACTATTTTCCAGGCATAACAATCATAGATGACTAATCATATGAATAAAAAAGGAAAATAAAAAAATGGAGGAATAGAATGTATCCAAAGAAATTCGAAAATCTGATTTTGGCATTTCAAAATCTACCGGGAGTAGGTCGAAAGACAGCTGAGAGATATGCTTTTGAAACATTAAATTGGGAACAACAAAAAAAAGAAGAATTTGTAAATGCTTTACAAGTTTTAATCGAGGGTGTAGATACATGTAAGGTGTGTGGTAATCTCAGTGATGGAGATATATGTTCTATCTGTTCAGATCAAAATAGAGATCATACATTATTATGTGTGGTACAAAGCCCGAAAGATATATTGGCCATTGAATCTATTCAAGAGTATAAGGGAGTTTACCATGTATTAAATGGAGTTATAAATACATCAAAAGGAATTCTTCCGGAAGACATAAATATCGATTCATTAGTTGATAGAATAAATAAAGATGAAATCAATGAAGTGATTCTTGCACTTGACCCAACTGTAGAAGGAGAAACTACATCACTATATATTGAAAAACTTATAGGAAAGGATGTTTTGGTCACACGATTGGCATATGGTATTCCTATGGGTGGTCATTTGGATTATACAGATAGTTTAACCTTATTAAAAGCGTTTCAAGGAAGAAAATAGTATATTTAGGACATATCATATGATTAATTTATGAATATTCCTACTGACACGAACTAAAAACTGCCTATTTTTATTTTCACATGATATAATTTTTTAAAATCATATCAAAATTCATATGTTTTCATATATGAAACTTAGAAAATATGAATAATCATATATTCTACGAGATAACTAAAACTCTATTTTATCAAAATATATGAAAATCATATTTAAAGATAAATGTATATGAAAAGAAATGTGAATTTAATATTACAAATAAAATTAATTCATATGAAAATATAATTAAAAAAACGAAAAAGAATTTGTTGTGAAATTATATTCATATGAACGAAAATGACGAAAAAATAAATTCATATGATTTATATATTAAAACAATAAAGACTTAAAACAGGACTATGAAATATCATAGGAAGAAAATATGAAAAATCACAATGTAAATATAATGTTAAAAAAATTATATGAATATCCTATGATGTTGTAGAAATGAATAAAGAAATATGCTAAGATAGAAAAGCACAATAATAATTTACTTAGGAAAATCATAGGAAAGGGGATCGTAATGGAAGATAAAAAGCCAATAGATGTCTTCTACGATATGGATATAGCGCAAATTTGTCAGCATTTTTCTAAATCAAGAAATACAGTTGATAAAGCAATTGCGAAATTAGTAAAAGATAATCCTGATAAAGATTGGAAATATAAAAATCCAGAAACACGACGGATCACGATCAAAGCAGAAGGTGTTGAACATCTTTCTAAGTATTTTCGTAAAGAAAAACATGAAATTTCTACAGTAGAAATGGAACTTCGATATGAAAATGAGAAATTAAAAGCCATAATAGAAGAAAAAGAAAAAGCACAGGAAAAAATCGAAGAATTATATAAAGAACGTTTAGCATTGGAAATAGAAAAAAACAAACAAACATTCTTATTGGAAAATCAGACAAAGGATGAGAAAATTCAAAAGCTTCAACATGAAAATGAAGTTCTTCGAGAAGAAGCTGAATCGGTTGAACAGATGCGACAAAAGATCGAAGATTATAAAAAGAAAGAAGAAGAATACAATTCAAAATCCTTCTTCTATCGATTAACTCATAAATTTTAAGACTTATTAAAAGCTCTGGCAATCTTGCTGGGGCAATTTTTTATATATTGAAGATGAATTGGTTTTAAAATCTGATTAAAATATGAAATCCCATCGTGTTCATATTTATATTCATATTCTAATTCATAATCAACATGATGATCATACTGGGTAATGTCGGCGCATAATGTTGCACGTTCCAAGTCTTTTTCATAACGTTTTGTGGTGAATGATACAATAGGGATTAATTCATGAAAAGGAATGTCATGTGTTTTTAACCAGGTTAGAATTTCTTCATCTTTTATTTTTAGTAAGTCTTTGGTATCTACTTCCTTTTCGTACTCAAAGTGTGTTATCGCATCTTTTCGGATTTTTAATGTAAAAATATATTGATTATCAATGATTCTTATTCTTACAGCACCATTTTTTTGTTTTACTTTTCCGTCTAAAGTATCGTAATAAATATTGGTTTGTATCTTATATTTATTTAAATCATATGATTTTATGATGAAATTCATATCTTCTTCTTTAATTAAAATTTTTAATTCTCTTTCTATAGGTTCTTTCATAAAGTAATCTCCTTTTAAAATATGGTACAATAGAAAACAATGAAAGGAAAGATGATTATGCGTTTTGCGACAATTGTTAGAACGGATGAATATTCAAAATCTATTTCAAAATATGTAATACAAAAGTGTTGTGAGTTTGGATGGGATTATGATACAAACAATCCTGAATTGATCATATCGATTGGTGGAGATGGTACACTTCTACGTGGTATTCACACATATCTCTCTATTTTAGATCAGATTAGTTTTGTTGGGATCCATACTGGTACACTTGGATTTTTTACGGATTATACACAGGAAGAAATTGATCTTTTTTTAGATGATATTTTCCATAAAGTCCCTTGTTATGAAGAAATGCCTTTACTGGAAATGAAAACTTCTAAAAATTTTGATTCCATTTACGCGTTAAATGAAATACGTATCGAATCTGTATCCAAAACATTGTCACTGGACGTGTATATAGATGGTGAATTCTTTGAACATTGTACAGGATCTGGCATCTGTATCAGTACACAGGCGGGATCCACAGCCATAAACAGGGCCTTACAGGGTGCAGTTATTGATGATGGCTTACGGGTTTTACAATTGTGTGAAATCATGCCGATTGCACATAAGAATCACCATTCGCTTCATAATCCTTATATTATGCGATCCGATCGAAAAATTATGGTTCGAGGAAAATCATTATCTTTGGCCAGAGCTTGTTTTGATCATTTAGATAAATCGTTAGAAGAAGTGGAAGAACTTTATATTAAAACTTCTGAAAAAAAAGTGCGTTTTGCACGATATAGAAATTATTCGTACTTAAAACGCCTTAAAAATTTATATTAATGTGTTTTTTTGAAGGTCTTGATCAAAGATCTTCTTTTTAATGTGCTTACTTTTTTGGGTCTTTTCTTACCAACAACCCAAACTTTTTTAGAAACTGGGGATATGTTCATTACGATCGCAAAAGCAATAAAGTAAGATAAGATACTACTTCCTCCATAAGAAATCATCGGCAGTGTAATACCGGTGATGGGAACAAGTCCAACAATCATTCCCAAATTTTGAAATTGTTGATATACCAGCATGGCAATGACACCGATTACGACAAACCGATCTGTGCGATCTTTCGTATTGTATGCGATTTTAAACAGTACAATATCAAACGCAAAACAAATCGCGAGAATAAATGTAGTTCCTAACAAACCAAAACACTGTCCTACTGCCGCAAAGATGAAATCGGTATGTGCTTCTGGAATCGCAATGATATCCGCTTGTAATCCATGCCCGCTTAAACCGGCGCTTCCTAAAGATAATAATGCGGTATATAGCTGATTGGAGCTTCCTTGTATATTTCCTTCTGGATCTAACCAGGCATCAATTCGAGCTAATCGATAATTTGAAAGAAGAGCTTCCAACAAATCTCTTTGAAAGAAATAAAGAAAGAAAAATCCGGCTACTGCACATAAAATAAGAATGCCGATGATCCATACATACTGCTTTCGAATACCTGAACATAAAAGTAGAATCAAGGTATTTAGTAAGATGATGATCATGACCCCGGTATCCGGCTGCAGAAAAATAAGAATCAGAGGTGGTAAGAGAACTTTCCCGATTTTTATTAAAAGTTCTAAGTCATCTTTATTTGTCGGATTTGGATGTTCTTCCTGATGTGTCGCAATGATTTTGGATATCATCACGATCAGTACGATCTTTATAAATTCACTTGGCTGAAAGCTGGCAAAGGGTAAAGAAAACCAGGAAACCGCACCATTTATTTCATTCGCAAAAGGAAGATAAATACTTCCGGAACTGACAAGGATCAAAAGTCGTGAAATTAATAAATAGACTAAGCAGACCATCAAAAAGTTATAAGCTTTTTTCATTAGAGGATAGATGGCTTTATTTTGCATAGAACATAGAAAAAACATAGCGGTAAAGCCAATGACATACCAAATGATCTGACGGAACATGTATCCATATCCGGAACCATCACTGATCAGGTTGAACGCATTGTATAACGCAAAAAAACTTGTAAGTCCTAATAGGATCAACATGATCAGAAAACCTGTATCAATGCGAAATGTATGTTTTCCCAAAGTAATGGTTTGTTTCATCGTACAGCCCCCTTATGTGATTTGTATTAGTATATCATAGTTATGAATAAAACAAGGTAATAATTCAACGTAAAGTATTGTATTATAGTATTCATAATTAGTGTAAACTATGGCTAAACCATTAGACGAGAAAATTAAACTGATGGTAGGTTGAGTAAAAAATACGGGAAGTGATAGGATGCAGGTGAACAATCAAAGGAGTAAGGATACAATGAAAAAAACTTTTGGTACGATGATTGCGACTTTACGCAAAGAGAAAAATTTGACACAGGCGGAAGTAGCCGAAATGATGGGTGTAACTGATAAGGCTGTATCAAAATGGGAAAGAGATTTATCTTTTCCAGATATTAATACCCTTCCGAAATTAGCGGAGTTATTTGATATGACAGTCGATGAACTGATGCAGGTAAAAGTGGATACGAAAAAAGAAGAAAATACAAAAATTGCTGAAATGATCAATCTGGTCTGTAAAGGAATCGCCTTGGCTATGGGAATAGCAGTCGTTGTCTTATCATTGTTAGAAGAATTGGAAACAGAAAATGCCCTTCGCATGTTGGGATTAGGATTAGCATGTTTGGCAATCTCACAGTTTTCTCAAAATAAAGAATAAAAATATAAGGATATCTAACTGTAGACTTTTCGCAATGTTAGATATCTAATTTTTATTTATAGATATTTTGACATTATATATCAAAACTATAACCAACAAAATGTATACTAAGACAATAAAGATAGCTTCGGCATTGAAATGAACGACTTGTTTATACATATAATAAAATTCATTTTTTTCGAGTCCGGGATAGAGATAATCTCTTTGAAGACAAAAGAGAAACGACCATATTGGAGAAACGATAGAAAGAACAAATTGTAGAAATCCGGTGAATTTATTTCTTTTAAAAAAGATTAGAATGCTAAAGAGAATACTTATTAGAAAGAATCCCCAATAGATCAAACCATATATAGAATAATCAAATCTTGAATACATAAAATCTCCTTTATTGACTTATATTATACTAAAAAAGTAGGTTATATTTTTACTGTTTCTAATCTTATTATAATTCATGTTTTTGATTTTCTAAGATTGCTTTTTTAAAAATTGGATCTTATTGATTTTGAACCTGACTTTGTGGCGCAGAAAAATTTAAAACTGCACTAAAAGTTGTTATAATAGGTACATGGCAGAAAAAAAATATACACCGATGATGCAGCATTATATAAAACTAAAAGAAGAAAATCCGGAACCCATTCTATTTTATCGTTTGGGTGATTTTTATGAGATGTTCTTTGAAGATGCCAAATTGGCCAGTCAGGAACTTGATTTAGTTTTAACAGGAAGAAGTGCAGGGGTTGAAGAAAAAGTACCCATGTGCGGTATTCCCTATCATGCGGCGAATTCTTATATACAAAGATTGATCAAAAAAGGATATAAAGTAGCTATTTGTGAACAGCTTTCCGATCCGGCCACATCGAAGGGTTTGGTGGATCGCGGGATTATCAAGATTATTACACCGGGAACCTATATGGATGAAAATCAGGATGCAAAGGCTTCTAACTATATGGCCAGTGTAACGGTATCCAGCTTTGAAATCGTTATATTGTATGCAGAACTGAGCACCGGTGAATTAAAATATCAAACGTTAGAACGATCTTTGGTTTCCTTACAAAAAGCATTATTGGAACAGGAAGTCTGTGAAGTCATCTGTCCTTTGAACTTAGATAAACGCTGGAAACAGGCATTGGAAGAAATGGGAACGTGCACGATTTCTTATCAGAAAAAAACAGAGATAGATCCTAAAGATCTTGTCTTGCTTTCAGAGGATGCTTCGGATGTCCTAAAAATGACATTGGCACAGTTGATGGGCTATTTAAAAGAAACACAGAAGCAGCATATCGATCATTTTTTACCTGCAATCTGCATGAATAAAGAAGCTAATTTGATCATGGATTATGAAACCAAAAATCATTTGGAGCTTGTAAACAGTCAATCTTCCAACGATAAAGGATGCAGTTTATGGGATTTTATGGATCGATGTCAAAGTGCGATGGGTTCTCGTCTTTTAAAGAGATGGATTGAAATGCCTTTGTTGGATGTAAATCAGATCAATCAAAGGCAACAGGCGGTATCAAAATTGATCCAGGATTTCATGCTCAGAGAAAATCTCAAAGAGCATTTAATGTATGTATATGATATGGAAAGATTGGCTTCTCGTATGGCTTATGGAAATGCCAGCCCGCGCGATGTACTGCAGTTGGTAGCTACTCTGGAGCATGCCAAGCCGATCTTAGAACTTGCTTCGGCCTTGGAAAGTTATCCGGAATTTATGAATACACCTTCCTGTCAGGATCTGTATCAGTTGATTCAAGGTGCAATCGTACCAGATCCCCCTTTAACAATGAAAGATGGCGGTGTTTTTCAACAAGGCTATAGTCAAGAATTGGATGAACTTCGTGAAATCAGTGAAAAAGGTAAGAATTTTATCTTGGAACTGGAAGCCAGAGAACGTGAAAGAACGGGTGTTAAATCCTTAAAAATCGGATATAACCGTGTTTTTGGGTACTATATTGAAGTCAGAAATGGAAATTTAAGTGCCATCAAAGAAGAATTTGGCTATCATGCCAAACAAACATTGGCCAATGCGACACGTTTTGTGACACAGGAACTTAAGGAAAGAGAAGAACAAATTCTTCATGCACAGGAAGAAAAAGTTAAACTGGAACAAACATTATTTAAAGAACTGTTGGATACGATCAAAGTTCGTCTTTTTGATCTGCATGCTTTGGCAAGTACCTTATCTACAATTGATGTTTTAGTTTCTTTGGCAATCCTGGCCTCTGAAAAAGGCTATGTTTGTCCGTCTTTTCATCCAGATCAAAGCGTATGTATCATAGAAGGAAAGCATCCGATATTAGATGCCCGTATGAAAAAGAAAAAATATGTATCCAATGACTGGATCATGCGAGATGAAGAGTCGGTACAGTTGATTACCGGACCCAATATGGGTGGTAAGTCTACGTATATGCGTCAAAATGCTTTGTTGGTGGTTATGGCACAAATGGGAAGTTTTATACCTGCCAAAAAGGCCGAGTTGCCGATCTTTGATCGAATTTTTACACGTATTGGTGCCAGTGACGATATCTTGACCGGAAAATCGACATTTATGGTCGAAATGATGGAAGCAAATGTGGCATTGCGATATGCGACAAAGCGATCTTTGATCTTGTTTGATGAAATTGGCCGAGGAACGGCCACTTATGATGGTATGGCTTTAGCACAGGCAATGTTGGAATATATCAATGAAGCCATTCAGGCAAAGACTTTATTTTCGACGCATTATCATGAGTTAACACAGTTGGATCAACAACATCCGGGAATAACGAATGTACATGTAGATGTAAAAGAACAAAAAGGAGAGATTGAATTCCGCTATCGAGTGGTTGAAGGAAAAGCCGATAAATCGTATGGTATCAATGTTGCACGATTGGCGCATTTGCCAAAAGTAGTGTTGGATCGTGCCTATCAGCTTTTACGGGATTTTGAAAGCCAGGGCGTATCACAGGATTATCAGCCCAGTCTTTTTGTCATGGATCAGGTAGAACCAAAAAAATCAGAAATCATGGAGCGCCTGCAAAATCTGGATATTGATTCTATGACACCAAGAGATGCACAGGATTTCTTATACGAACTGAAAAAACTGGCAGATGCCATTGAAGAATAAAAGGAGGACAAATGTCCAAAATTCAAATATTAAGTGAACATTTAACGAATATGATCGCAGCCGGTGAAGTTGTAGAACGTCCGGCAGGCATTGTCAAAGAATGTGTGGAAAACAGTATTGATGCCGGTGCCAAAGTCATTGATATCGAAGCGTTTCAAGGAGGTATTGAAAAGCTGATCATTACTGATGATGGAAGTGGTATGGACTATGAAGATGCCCAAATGGCTTTTATGCGCCATGCGACCAGTAAGCTGCAGCAGGAAGAAGATCTATTCAATATCCACACTATGGGCTTTCGTGGAGAAGCATTGCCAAGTATCGCTTCTGTTGCCAAAGTAGAACTGCAGACCAATGATGGAAATCAGGGAACATTGATTCGATATCACTATGGAGAGCTTGTCACCAGGGAAAAGTGCAGCTGTCCGCTAGGAACAAGAATTGAAATCAGTTCGTTGTTTTTAAAGACACCGGCTCGATTTAAACATCTAAAAAGTATATCGTATGAATTTAGTATCATTGCCGATCTGGTCAATAAAATGGCTTTGTCTCATCCGGAAATTCGCTTTACTTTATCGCATGATGGACGTATCGTGTTTCAAACTTCCGGAAATGGAAATTTACAGGAAATCCTTTATCAGATGTATGGAAAAGAAGTGGCATCCAACGCGATTCCTTTTGAACAAAAAAGCGATGACTTTCATATTTCAGGCTATGCCGTACAGCCAAAGATCAACCGGGCTACAAAATATTTTATGTTTATTGCGATGAATACACGTCTAATTCGTAGTATTCCGATTCAAAAAGCAATTTTAGATGCGTATTCACATTATATGCCTTCCAATCGATTCCCCATCGTAATTTTGGATATCAAGACTGATGCACAGTTGGTGGATGTCAATGTTCATCCGAACAAATGGGAAATTCGTTTATCAAAACAGAGTGAATTGTTGGAATTGATCAAGAAAACATTGATGGAAGCCATCTCTTCTTCTTTACGGACTGTCAAAGTACAGCCAAAATCGACACCGGTCTTTGAACAACAACAGATCTCCTTTCCATATCCGGTAAGAAAAGAAGAAAAACAAGTTACGGAACAACCTAAAATACAACCGGAGATCAAAGAAGATCCTATCACAAAGGCTTTTGATACCTATCAAAAAACTATTGAAAACAAGGTGCAGGAACAAGAAGAAGTCTATGTGGCACCGATCGAAAAAGAAGAAAAGGAGACGACAGTCGGCTATGATTTCTTTTGTCATCTTCGAGTCATAGGACAATTAAAAGAATCTTATATTTTATGTGAAAATGAAGAGGGTTTGGTCATTATCGATCAACATGCAGCACAAGAGCGATATCACTATGAACAGCTTGTTGAAAAACTCAGTCAGCCGACCACGCAGACACAGCCTCTCATGGTTCCGATACAGCTTCATGTTTCCAGTAATCTGGTAGCACAGGTGGAAAAGATCAATGAACAAGTCAGCTTTTTTGGGCTTTCTTTTGATGTTTTCGGAACGGATCAATTACTGGTTCGTGAGATTCCTTTATGGTTTCAGGATGTACATCAGGAAGATTTCTTTTATGATCTGTTAGATTATTTTGCGCAAAATCAGGAAGTCGATATGGAAATGCTTCGTAAGCATGTAATTGCGACTATGGCCTGTCATTCTTCGATTAGTTTTCATAGAGCTTTAAATCAATCTGAAATGGAACAAGTAATTCTTGATCTGAAAAAGTGTAAACAGCCGTATCATTGCCCGCATGGCAGACCTACGGTCATCACCATGAGTGATAAAGATCTTAGAAAGGAATTTGAACGTGGATAAAGTTTTGGTTATTGTCGGACCTACAGGTATTGGTAAGACTTCACTTTCCATTCAACTTGCCAAAGCATTTCATGGAGAGATCATATCCGGTGATTCCATGCAGGTATATGATCAAATGGATATTGGTACCGCAAAGATCACAAAAGAAGAAATGGAAGGAATTCCCCATTATCTGGTGGGCATACAAGCTTATGATAAACCTTACAATGTTAAGATTTTTCAGGAAAAAGCCAGGGAATCCATTCAAAAAATCCTTCAAAAACAGAAACTTCCGATCTTATGTGGAGGCACCGGTCTATATTTGAAGGCGGCCTTATATGATTATGTTTTTGAAGAAGAAACCTTTGATGAAGCTTATACGAAATATTTGGAAACACTAAACAATGATCAACTCTATGATTTGTTGAAAAGTAAAGATCCTTTATCCTGTGAAAAGATTCACCCGAACAATCGAAAAAGAGTGATTCGTGCTTTACAGATCGTCCATGAAGGTCCATCTAAAAGTCAAAGAGAAGCGCTTCAGGAACATAAACCTATGTACGATATTTATTTTTTAGGTTTAGATATGGATAGAGGCTTATTATATGAAAGAATCAATCAACGCGTAGAAACTATGTTTAAACAAGGGCTTGTACAAGAAGCGACAAGATTGTTTCAAGATTCAAAAACATGGAATTATACCAGCTTCCAGGGAATTGGTTATAAAGAATTTAGACCTTATTTTGAAGGAACGGAAACGTTGGATAGGGTTAAAGAAAATATCAAGAAACACTCCAGACAATATGCCAAAAGACAATATACATGGTTCAAGCACCAAATGCCGGTGCATTGGTTTGACAAAGAGGACCCACAAATAATGACAAAAATCAGGGAATGGTATGATGGAAAATAAAAGAACAGAGGGACTTCTTGGAAAAGAAGCGGTCAATAAATTGGAAAAGCAAACCGTAATGGTTGTAGGATGTGGTGGTGTTGGTTCATTTTGTGTAGAAGCACTGGCAAGAACAGGCGTAGGAAATATGATTCTGATCGATGCCGATGTCTTTGAACTCAGCAATTTAAATCGACAGCTGCCGGCCACATTGGGAACACTGGGAAAATATAAAGTCGATGTTTTAAAAGAGCGTATTCAAACGATTAACCCGGAATGTTGTGTAAAAACATATGCCTTCTTTTATGATTCAACAAAAGATGAAGAATTATTTTCAGCGTCGATAGATTTTGTGATTGACTGCATTGATTCCATTCCCAGTAAGCAGGATCTCTATAAAGCTTGTCTTCAAAGAAATATACCGTTTCTTTCCAGTATGGGGATGGCCCGAAAGAAAGATCCCACAGCGTTAAAAATTATGGAGATTGAAAAAACATCGTATGATCCAATGGCTAAACGGTTACGGATTTGGAAGCGTAAGAATAAGATCCGAGATAAAATATGGGTGGTATCCAGTGTAGAAGCACCGGTTAAACAAGAACCGGATCAACCACTTTACTCTATGATCTTTGTGCCTGCTACGGCTGGCTTGTTGTTGGCAAATGAATGTATTCAAAGACTTTTAAAGAAAGAAGGATAAGTTTATGAAGGATGTATTTATCATCAATCCCTATTCCGGAAAAAAAGAACAGTATGCTTTGATGAAGCAAATCAAAGAGACTTTTCAAGGGAAACGAATTATCATTGAAAAGACAAAAAATCCGGGACATGCACAGTTTATTGCGCAAAAATATGCCTTAAAGACAGAAGAAGAGGTTCATCTTTTTGTTTGCGGAGGCGATGGTACGCTTCATGAAGTGGTTAATGGAATGGCCGGTGCCAAGCATGTGTATCTATCGGTATTGCCTACCGGAACCGGCAATGATTTTATTAAGAGTTTTCCGGCTCTTACTGCGCAGGATTTTTTTAATCTTTCCGAATATGACAATCCGGTAGAAATGGAATGCGATCTTTTAAAGGTAAATGGGGAGTATGTATTAAATACAGCTTCGATTGGCTTTGATGTTCATGTAGCTGATTATGCGAACAAATATAAAAAGTATATTCCTGCCGGAGGAATCATTCCTTACTATATGGGAATGTTGGCAAGTCTGAGAAAACCATTGGGTAACACATATCGTATTCAGATTGATGAAGATCATCTGCCGGAAGAAAAATACAGTTTTCTTGTATTTGCCAATGGTCAATACTATGGCAGTGGATACAGACCATGTCCGAACGCTTTGTTAAATGATGGCATGATGGATATTTGTTTGATCAAAGATGTTAAGAGGAAACAAATTGTATCGATGGCTAAGTTGTATGAAAAAGGAGAACATGTGCAATATCCAGAATTGGCAATGGTAAGTCAAGGTACAACTTGTCATGTAGATACTGAAAACAAAGAAATACTGATGAATCTGGATGGAGAAGTCAGACCAGTAAAAAATCCTACAATTGAAATTGTTCCTAAAGCGATACGACTGTTATTGCCAAATAAAACAGAATAAACAAAAGGATAGATACAAGACTCTCTTTTGAGAATATACCTTGTTTCTATCCTTTTTTCTAATCAAGATTTTTATCTTTTACAATTTGATTGATATATGATTTTGCGATGGCTTTCGCAATGATTTTTTGATTTTTACTTTGTTGAAGATCGGTGCATTCCTGATAATTGCTCATATAACCAGCTTCAAATAATAAAGAAGGAATAGTTTGTTCACTGACAACATACAAAGGATATTCTTCGACAAATAAGATACCACGATTGTATTCCCAGCCACTTTCATCTAATTCTTCGGCGATATTTTCCGCAATGGCTTGAGAAGTAGTATCATTTTGGCGTACATAACTTTCATAGCCAAAAGCACTTGGATCTTCATTGGAATTCATATGAATGCTCAGATAATAATCCGCTTTGTTCTCTTGTGCAAATTGAACGCGTGCTTTTAAATCCTCTTCTTCATTTTCGGGCCAGGTAATCTCATCACTGTCTCTTGTATAGATGATTTTTATTCTAGGTTCTTCCTTTTCTATCTCTTTTCCAACGGCTAACGCAATTTCTAAATTGATGTCTTTTTCATACGATCCATCGGCACCGATGGTTCCCGCATCATATCCTCCATGACCGGGATCAATACAAAGTGTGGCAACTGTTTCCACAGGCGCATCACTTTGCGTATCCTGATTTATATGGAGCCAGGAAAAAACACCGATGATACAGCATATACATAAAATCACCAACAAACCGATTTTAACTTTTGGCTTTAATCTTCTTTTTTTTGACATGCGTTTAGTATATCACATTTTTTATCAGGAAGAAAAATTCACATGAAGTCACATTTTTATGCATTTTTATTCAAACAAAGCAGTTCCGATTCGAATCATATTGCTTCCATGCTCGATCGCAATTTTATAATCATGACTCATTCCCATAGACAATGTATCAATCTGTAGATAAATAGCTTTCATTTCTGTATAGAGAGAGTGCATAGCTTCAAACTCTTTGGCTACCAGATCCATGTCTTCTGTATGGGTGGCCACACACATAAAGCCTTTTACCTGAATATGTTTTAAAGCGCTGATTTTTTCTAAGAAAGAAGCAGCTTCTTCATAAGCTAATCCGGTTTTTAAAGGATCATTGGATATTTTGATCTGCACAAGAACTTTCTGAACCAGATCTTGTTTTGAGGCTTGTTTTTCAATCTCCAAGGCCAGCTTTTCAGAGTCTAAAGATTCGATCATATCAACTTTTCCGATAATGTATTTGACTTTATTGGTCTGTAGATGGCCGATGATATGCCATGTGTAGGCAGGGTCATACTTTTCAAGAAATTCCTGGACACGGTTTTCACCAAATGTCGTAAGTCCGGTTTTGGCCATTTCATCGATCTGTTCTTTCGTTCTTTTTTTCGACACCGCAACAACCTGCAGATTTTTATAACTTTTAAGTTCTTCAATTAACTGTGTATTCATTGTACAACCTTCTTTCGTGTACCATTATAATTCTTCATTTAGAAGAAAGATAGCTGTTTTTGTTTTTGCTTAGACTGCAGTAACGGGGGAATGCTTTGAAGGATGGAAATCAGGGCAGAAGAGTCTTGCAGCCAGGTACTACATAGTTTTTTGTCTAAGATGAGAGGCATGCGATTGTGTATAGCATTGACCGACGGATTTGCTTTTGTCGTTAATATCACAAATTGATCATTTTCATAAATTCCTGCCATATACAACATTTGATCAGCAAGATAAAACGAAGCCTTTTCTTTTAATTTTGTCCATTCGTAATAACAAGTACAGGGAACAATACAACGATTTTTATAGATCGTATTTCGAAAAGAAGGCTTTTCCAATATCGTTTCACTGCGAGCATTGATCAATAAAGACTGTTTTTGCCATCCAAACCGCATGATCTTTCCCTGTATTCTTTGACTGGATGTGATCCAGGTAAAGGCAGGATCGGTTGGTCGAATCAAGCCTTTTGGAATCGAAGGAAGAAGCGATTGTTTTTGTAGGGTTTTGGCATCTTTTTCATCCACATAAAATTGTCCACACATAGCTTTAAGCTATCAGGATAAAGATTTATTTTCAAGAAAAATTGAATGAATTTCCAAAAAAAATGGGAGTACTCTTTTATTATATAATATATATTAAATATATAATGCTTATATGTACTGTATTTACGATGTATAATATAGATAAAGTTACAGACATATGAATATGGATAAAAGACGAATGAAAGTAATTGTTCATTTTTATTTTCATTATAGATTCTATTTTGGTTTTAAATTTTTTTCTACAGGAGGTGAATCATATGAAAAAAATTAGTCTTTGGTTTATATGTTTTGTATTGATTGTATGCAATTTAATCTTACCTGTCTCGTCTTTAGAACATCAGTTATATGTAGATGATCAATTGTTGACTTATGATGTGGAAGAATTAAATAATGAAACACATGTTTATACTTATGATGGTAGTCATAATGAAATTGCTCATGTAGTGATTCGAGATAATGTAGCGTATAAACTAGTGAATGGTCAATATAATATTCTTGCTTATATCGATGAATCTGATCCAGTAAACGAAAAAAAACAAACAAGAGCAGCGATACCAAATTGGGGAGGTCTGAAATCACAAAGGAGGAGAATCTCATTTCCTAATAACACTAGTGATGCTCTCATTGAAGTTACTGCAGTACTTATTGGGGTTGTATTTCCAGGAGCTCCTCTAGCTTATGGAGTTGCACAATCCATTGCAACATTTATAATTACCCACAATCATCATTTTTCTGATATGACATGTTATTATAGAGAAGCTTCCGGTTGTCCACAATATAGATGGTATGATCGCTACGAATATCGCACAGAATGTGGAGCTCTTATTAAAACTGTCTCACTGAATAGAAAATCATTTATAGGCGTCAGAAACTCACCACAAAATCCACCAGCGTATAGATCATATGGCTTTTAGCAAGTTTAGGCTATTCTATTATCTAGATTCTTTCATTGTAATTATTCTTTTACATGTAATATTATCTGTAACCGATACATATCCAAATATTTTGACCTGGATATATCTCACCTACACGATATTTTTGATGAAACGGATCTATGATAAGGACGTAGATCATGAAAAAAGATATTTAACAATGTCACAAAGCAAATTTAGAAGTATTTATTTTATTGATTTAGGTGTAGTGATTGCGATGATTGCCTATTTAACTTGGAAAATACTTATGTTGCAAATTGTTGTGACATTGGCTTATATTTTGCTGAGATTAGGAATGTTTTATTATCTAGACAAACAATTTCAATAATTCAATATGAAAGTATCGTAGGACTTGGTGGATTTTTAGGATGAAGAAGGATAATAATTAACTATTTCATAAGATGATAATATCGCAAAAATTAAATCAGAAATTTTGTAAAGGCAGAAATTAGCACCTGGTGAATTTTTGCCTTTTTTACAGAATGGACGCATGCATAAAATTGTTCTTTACATAGTTGCAAAGGAGTTTTTTTTCTACCTGATAAAATGGAAAAAATGCATTTTATGATCATTCAATACATCTTAACAACATAAATATAATTTTATTGGTTTTGAGTTCACTTTCTTTTTAGTGTTCGTGTATTAAAAATGATAGGATATACCGGATTCTATTGTAAGCATAGAAAAGAAATATGATATAATACCAAAGATTGGTGGTAGAGATGAAAAAAGGTGTTTTTATTACATTGGAAGGAAATGATGGTGCCGGTAAAACGACGGTCTGTATGGGATTGAAAAAAGAATTAGAGGCAAGAGGGTACTCAGTTGTTTATACAAGAGAACCGGGAGGATCCAAGATTGCGGAGGAAATACGAAATATTCTTTTGAGCGACGAAAATGAGAATATGGATCCCAGAACGGAAGCGTTGTTGTTTGCCGCAAGTCGTCGTCAGCACTTGGTGGATATCGTACTTCCGGCATTACAGGAAAAAAAGATCGTGCTTTGTGATCGGTTTGTTGACTCCAGCCTGGCTTATCAGGGATACGCAAGGGAAATAGGGATTCCGGAAATCTGGGATATCAATCAATTTGCGATTCATGATTGTATGCCTCAAAAAACCATCTTTTTAAAGGTGTCGATGGAAACTGGACAAAAACGAATGAACCAGCGAGGAGAAAAAAATCGTCTGGATAATGAACAAAGTGATTTTCATCAAAAAGTGCGTCAAGGTTATGAAACATTGATTCAGATGTATCCGGATCGAATCTGTGTCATCGATGCCGAACCGGAGCCGGAAGTGGTTCTTAAATCCGCTTTACATGAAGTTTTGAAGGTGATTCAAAGCTATGAATAAAGAACAGTTAAAGAAAGAACAACCGGTTGTTTACCAAACTTTATCAAATGCCTTAACAAGAGATCACCTGGCCCATGCCTATTTATTTGTCGGACCCAAAGGAAGTCCTAAAAATGAGATGGCTGTGCTGTTGGCGCAAAGTTTGGTTTGTCATCATACGGACAGCGATGGTTTTGCCTGTCAGGAATGTGATGTTTGTCAACGAATTCAAAAAGAAGAAGCGATCGATTTTAAGTGGATACATGGTGATAAAAACCGAATTAAGAAAAAAGATATTTTAGATTTACAGTCTTTTTTTGAGGCTACCAGTGTGGAGATAGAAAATCGAAGGATCTATTTTTTGGAACAGTTTGACCAGGCAACACCGGATGCTTCCAATTCACTTTTAAAATTTTTGGAAGAGCCAAGACCGGGAATTTTTGCGATCATCAGCGCTGATGAAAAATCAAATGTATTGCCGACGATTCAATCGCGTTGTCAATGGATTCAGTTTCGACCAGCCTCTAAACAACGCTTTATAACAATGTTGGAAGAAATGACGGATACTGAAAGTGCGAAAATGTTGGCACAGTTTGGTTATACGATGGAGCAGGCTAAGGAAATTCTTGCCTGGCCGGGCTTTGATCTGATCAAAGATTCTGCTAAGAAATATACGATGAACTGGGATGATCTTTCTATGATTCTTTCCATGCAAAGAGAAGTGTTTGTCGCAAAGTCAGAACACATGCAGAAAGAAAAGATTCGATTTTGGTTGGAATGTGTACTGTATTACACAAAAGAAAACAAAAAGGGTATTCCATTATCCAAACAAATTCGTATTCAGGAAATCCTTATAGAAGCAATGGATATGCTTCGACGACCGATTGAACTCGCGTTATTTTTAGATAAACTGTATAATCAGATAAGAAAGGTTGTGATATCTTGAAAAACAATGAGACTCAAAACGAAAATCGTAAATATAAATATATTGTTTATATCCAGTTTGAAGAATCTAAAAAAGCCTATACTTTTGGCTCCGATATACCTTATAAAGAACAAGATATGGTCGTTGTAGAAACGGTTCGTGGAAAAGAGCTGGGAAAAGTTTGTTCGGATTCTATTCATTTCGATGCCAAAAAAGTAAAAGGAACTTTAAAGCCGGTTTTGCGTTTAGCTACAGAATATGATCTGATCCAAAAAAGTGAAAATGATGAAAAAGCAAAGAATGCGATGAAGATCTGTCATCAGTGCATCGAAAACTTGGAGTTGGATATGCATTTAATCAGTGGTGAATATACATTGGATCGTTCTAAAGTCATCTTTACTTATGTCAGTGATGATCGTGTAGATTTTCGCCAGTTGTTAAAAGATTTGGCTGGTCAGTTACATTGTCGCATTGAGCTTCGTCAGGTTGGACCTAGAAATAAAGCTAAAATGGTTGGTGGTTTGGGAAACTGTGGAATGGAAACTTGTTGTTCGCGATTCCTTACCGATTTTGAAGCAATTTCCATCAATATGGCTAAAAACCAGCTTTTGGCTTTAAATATTCAAAAGCTGAGTGGGCAGTGCGGAAAACTGATGTGCTGTCTGCGCTATGAAAATGATGAATATACAAAGCCGCGAGAAGGCTTGCCAAAAATCAATTCACAGATTACTTTTGAAGATACTCGTTACCGCATTACTTCAATGAATGTTCTTCAAAGACAGGCAAAGTTAGAAAATAAAGAAGAAGTTCGTTTTGTTTCTTTTGATGAGCTTTGGCCCGATAGGAAAAATAAAAATGAAAAGGCAAAAAAGCTTCCAAAACAATAATTCAACTTTGTATTTAGTGCCAACACCGATTGGAAATCTGCAGGAAATGACACCAAGAGCATTAGATGTGTTAAAGCAGGTGGATGTGATTGCGGCCGAAGATACGCGTAATACAAAAAAGCTTTGTATGGCATATCAGATTCAAAAGCCTCTGATTTCTCATCATGAACACAATCAAACTACCAGCATTCCGGAAATTCTGAGTTTGTTAGAGCAGGGAAAACAAGTTGCCGTCGTCAGTGATGCGGGTTATCCGTTAGTTTCGGATCCGGGGCAGAGACTGGTAAAAGAAGCGATTGAAAACGATTTTAATGTAGTTTCTTTATCCGGTGCCAATGCGGCCACCAATGCTTTGGTAGCCAGTGGTTTATCGACAGAGCATTATTTGTTCTATGGTTTTCTTGAGAATAAGAGCAGTCGGCGAAAGAAACAACTGGATGAACTCAAGGATTTTCCATATACGATGATTTTCTATGAAGCGCCTCATCGAATTGAGGATATGTTACAGGATTGTTTGGAAGTATTGGGAAATCGAAATATCGTTGTAGCGCGCGAATTGACGAAATTGTATGAGGAATATATACGAGGAACGATAGAAGAGGTATTAGAAATTGTATCCTCTTTAAAAGGTGAAATGGTTGTCCTGATTGAAGGAAAGAGACAAGAAACAAAAACTTTTGATATGGAAGAGGCACTCAAACAAGTACAAGTTTTGGTTGAGGAAGGAATGAAAACCAAAGAAGCTATCAAACGGGTAGCACAGGAAATGAACGGTTCTAAAAATGAACTGTATGAAGCGTATCATAAACAATCTTGATCTTGCGAAAGCAGGATCCTTTTTTGTATAAGGGATGGAAAAATGCAATTTTCGGGGTTAAAAAGGGGTGGAAAGATGCAAATTTTAGGGCTGAAATAGGGTGGAAAAATGCAAGAAGATTACAATTTTATTTCGAATTTATCAAAAATCCAATAAAATGAGCTACATAACTCAATATTCTATACATGTATAGGGAAGAAATAATTAAAATCATTGAATAAAGGGATGTTAAAGAATCTTTGCGTGACAAATTGACATGATTTTAACATACTGTAATTGAAGGAAGGTGATCTTATGTCAAATCTTTCTCAAAATATCCGTAAATATAGAGAACAGAAATCTATGTCACAAGAAGAACTAGCACAAAAGCTCTATGTGACAAGACAGACCATATCTAACTATGAAAACGGAAAAACAGAACCGGACTTAGATAGAATTGAAGAAATGGCTGTACTGTTTGATGTGGATGTTCAGGAACTTCTACAAACAAAAAATAAGTATCTATTTCCCGAAAAGAAATTTATTCTATTGATTTTATTAGCTGCTGTTTTGGTAATTTGGATGATTATTGTATCTCATGACATAGATCAGATGAGAAAATATTATACGGTGCCATGGTCATTCTTAATTCTATGTCCGTTTGTGGCTTCTGTCTTATTATCCGGTATTGGTTATCTGATTGGTGATGTATTGAGGGAAAGTGGGCTGTTGAAACGTGTATCAATGCCTTTATGGGTACATCGAATATCTGTAATTTTGACGAGTTTCATTTGTATTGGACTGATTATTTCTCTATTGATGTATAGTTTTCACCATGTGTTTTATATCGAACTTCAAATACAAAATACAAATCAATGGATATCGCAGGGGTTTGCGTTTTGGAATCAGGTGCGCGCAAATATCATGCTGATGTTTAGTTTTCATCCTTTATTATATGGCATTTTTCCGATATTGGGATTCATATGTTCCTACAGCAAGAAAGTTGTTTCTAAAAAAAGAAATGAAACTTAAATTTTAAAATTTATTATGAATACCCACCTAATACCCCTAAACAGATTGTAAATCTCTGGTATGGGCATACAGATCTATGGAAGAACGAATCATCTTTCGAGTAGCTATGTTTGACTGACGAATGTATGTGCTTATCCTTTCCAAAAAAGATCCATTCTTTCTATGATTAAAACGCCATTCATATTCTGCATAGCATAAGGGAAGCATTCTTTTGCCTATGCTATGAAATACATGCGGCAACTGGTGATTCAAATTTGAAACGATCTTGTTCAGAAAATAAAGCTGGTGTTCTTCTTTATCATAGTCAATCTTTTCGTTCTGGACCTGCATTTTTGTTTTTAGCACATTGTATGTGGATTTACCATCGGTATTCAGCTTTCTATCCGGGGACATGATCACATATTGGTCAAACATCTTTTTGATATTCTCACCTAAATCAACAGCTAGTTCTTTCAGTTTCACAAAAAGATGATACTGGTTTTCCTGTTCTGTTGAGAGTACTACTAAAAAAGCCTGTTTATCGGTCCTCAGTCCACGTTTCCCCTTATGAGAGGAAGTCCCTGTGTATGCAACATCCGATTCATAAAAACTCGAATCCAGAGATTTCTTGGAATTCGAGTTTTTCATAAGGATTCGAGCTTTTGTTTGGAGCAAATAGGCGATTTTATAGTTCACTTTCAATTCTTCGAGAAGCTATAAACTGGAGATTCCTTTTTTGCAGTGAAAATCAGGAACAAACCATACAGAAGAACATTTAAAGGCAGTTTATTGTCCTGGAAGATCGTATTGGATAAGAGTCTTTCATCATGTTTGCATTATGTACAGCATCCTTTGTTCAACTCTAATTTATCAATAGATCTGACTTTATTCATGTCTATTTAAAATTTTGGATGTCAAATGGGTACTTACGTAATATAATAAAATTAAAGATAACGTTATAATATTTTCATCGGTAGGTTTGAATGTAGAAGAGCCACAAAATGTTTTTGTGTACCTACATTACATCTAAAGATATTTACCATAATTTTGTGATTAGCATTTGAAAGGGTTTCATATAAAACATCATGAGCACATTTATTTTTAGTACAGAGATATGGTTACATTTGTTATCTATTCTAATATTTTATTTTGTTTTTTTACTCATTAAAAACTTAAGTATTGTAAAAAAAGAGAATAAAAACGTATATTTGTTTTTTGAATTTTTCATATTAGGAATTTATTCTATATGTCTATTCTTTACGACAAAGTATGTATTATGCATTCTATCCTCGTGTGTATCGGGTATGATTTTTCGTGAAATGACTAAGAAATTCAGGAATGTTAATAAGAAAGAATAGAGTGGCACAATATTTTACACAGATATTTATATTATTAACTTTTAAAATTCTTGTTCACAATATTTCTTTTTGTGAGTACCCACCTAATACCCCTAAACAGATTGTAAACCTCTGGTATGGGCATACAGATCTATGGAAGAACGAATCATCTTTCGAGTAGCTA
>OLQY01000240.1_pt1 | contig 72321 bp, 59 predicted proteins | sample 1672851 | NCBI WGS metagenome assembly OLQY01 (sample SAMEA3136730, study PRJEB25190) | human gut metagenome
GATGTACGGAATCCATCGAAGAAGTTGATGAACGGAACTTTACCTTTGATTGCTGCCAGATGAGCAACTGGTGTCAGGTCCATAACTTCCTGTACAGATGATTCGCAGAGCATTGCACATCCGGTCTGACGACAGGCCATAACGTCGGAATGGTCTCCGAAAATGGAAAGTGCATGAGAAGCAAGTGCACGAGCGGATACATTGATAACGCCCGGAAGCTGCTCACCAGCGATTTTGTAAAGGTTCGGGATCATCAGAAGAAGACCCTGGGATGCAGTATAAGTAGTTGTCAGGGCACCTGCTGCCAGAGATCCGTGTACTGCACCTGCAGCACCTGCCTCAGACTGCATCTCTGTAACCTGTACTTCCTGTCCAAAGATGTTCTTTCTTCCCTGAGTTGCCCACTCATCTGTTGCTTCCGCCATAACAGATGAAGGAGTGATCGGGTAGATAGCAGCTACATCTGAATATGCATAAGAAGCATGAGCGGCTGCATGGTTACCATCCATGGTTTTCATCTTTCTTGCCATAGTTTGTTTTCCTCCTTAAAGGTATGATGAAAATTTTTATTTATTTCAGACCACTGAAACGGTCTAAAAGTCCACTGGTTATTATAGCATACACTATTGCGATTGTCCAATCGGGATTACGCATTTTCTGTATCTATTTACATACAAAAAAGTTAGCCATTTATAAGTTTTTTCAGGGATTTTCGCTTCAGCATCCTGCACAGTTCTTCCTGAATTTCCGCGAGTTCGCAGTGAACAGAACAGGTCTGTCCGTCTGCGCTGTTCCTGGCACAGTCATAGCCAGGTTCCAGGCAGTCAATGATGAACATTCCCGGATCGATCGTTGTATAAACATCATAAAGTGTTATCTGATCAAGATCACAGTTCAGAGAATATCCCCCATGAACACCACGATACCCTCTGACCATTCCTGATTTCTGCAGTTTTTTCAGGATTTTGTATGCAAAAGGTGCTGTGATCAGTTCTTTTTCACAGATTTCATTTACGCTGACTCTCTTTTCCTCTGCCATTGCGCGGAGCACCCGCACAGCATAATCGCATTCTCTGGTTATCAACATACTCCGTTTCCTCTTTCTGTTACCCGTAACTCTCCAGCAAACTTTCTTAAATTATAGCAATTCCTCTGTGTAAATTCAATGTTTTTATGATTTAAGGCTTGCAAAATCTCCACTTTACTGTAAAATGGGAATGAATGGCCAAAAACAGGCCAGTTACTGTTCAATGATCGAAAACTTAATTCGAAACCATAATGAAGAAAAGAGGTACCTTATGATTTCAGCAAATAATATCACTTTACGTGTTGGCAAAAAAGCCCTCTTTGAGGATGTCAACATCAAATTTACCGAAGGCAACTGCTACGGTCTGATCGGAGCAAACGGTGCCGGTAAATCTACTTTCCTTAAAATCCTTTCCGGGCAGCTCGAACCGACCAATGGAGATATTGTGATCACTCCTGGCCAGCGACTCTCCTTCCTGCAGCAGGACCACTTCAAATATGATTCCTTCAACGTACTGGATACCGTTATCATGGGAAATGCCAGACTTTATGAAATCATGAAGGAAAAAGAGGCGATCTATGCAAAGGAAGATTTTACAGATGAAGACGGTATCCGTGCCAGCGAACTTGAAGGTGAATTCGCAGAGATGAACGGATGGGAGGCAGAGTCTGATGCTGCTACTCTTCTGAACGGACTTGGCATCGAATCCGAGCTCCACTATACACAGATGGCTGACCTGACCGGCAGCCAGAAAGTCAAAGTTCTTCTTGCACAGGCTCTGTTCGGCAATCCGGACATTCTTCTTCTCGATGAGCCTACCAACCATCTGGATCTTCCGGCAATCGAATGGCTCGAAGAATTTCTGATCAACTTTGACAATACTGTCATCGTTGTATCCCATGACCGTTATTTTCTTAATAAGGTCTGCACACATACTGCCGATATTGACTATGGCAAGATCCAGCTGTATGCCGGAAACTATGATTTCTGGTTTGAATCCAGCCAGCTTCTTATCAAACAGATGAAAGAAGCCAACAAAAAGAAAGAGGAAAAAATCAAAGAGCTGCAGGAATTTATTTCCCGATTCAGCGCCAATGCATCTAAATCCAAGCAGGCAACCTCCCGTAAGCGTGCCCTTGAAAAAATCCAGCTGGATGATATGCGTCCTTCCAGTCGTAAGTATCCATACATCGACTTCCGTCCAAACCGCGAGATCGGCAATGAAGTGCTTATGGTCGAAAACCTCTCCAAGACTATTGATGGCGTAAAAGTTCTGGACAATATCAGCTTTACTCTCGGTCATGACGATAAAGTTGCATTTGTTGGTGCCAATGAACAGGCCATTACTACTTTTTTCCGTATCCTTGTCGGTGAACTGGAGCCAGACGAAGGAAGTTACAAATGGGGTGTCACCACTTCTCAGGCATATTTTCCAAAAGACAATACACAGGAATTTGACAATGATCTCACGATCACAGACTGGCTGACACAGTATTCTGAAATCAAAGATGCTACTTATGTCCGCGGTTTCCTTGGCAGAATGCTCTTTCCTGGTGAAGACGGCGTAAAAAAAGTACGTGTTCTTTCCGGTGGCGAAAAAGTCCGCTGCCTGTTGTCCAAAATGATGATTTCCGGTGCTAATATCCTGATTCTTGATGAACCTACCAACCATCTGGACATGGAATCTATTACTGCATTGAACAATGGACTGATCAAATTCCCGGGAGTTATCCTTTTTACTTCCCATGACCATCAGTTCGTGCAGACAACCGCCAACCGTATCATGGAAATCCTTCCTGACGGTAAGCTGATTGACAAGATTACCACCTATGACGAATATCTGGCAAGCGACGAAATGGCGAAGAAACGTCACGTCTTCCAGGTTAACGAAGAAGATGCTGCCGATAACTAGAATTTCATACTGCAATTTTGCTACATGACAAAAGCTCCCGTTTTTAATGATCGGGAGCTTTTGCAGCTTACTGTTTACAGTATTTTTTATTTCATTGTGATATCCGCCAATTTTCCATTTGTCACTTTCAAAAGTGCAGCAAGCGGAACTTTCAGCGTCAGTCCGACGCGTCCTCCACTTACATATATTTCTTCAAACCCACCCGCGGATGCATCAAACACGACCGGATATGGTTTTTTCATTCCAAGCGGACTGCATCCGCCTCTTACATAGCCTGTAATTTTCAGAATATCTTTAACATGGATCATATCCACAGCCTTCTCTCCAACTGCTTTCGCAGCCGCCTTACGATCCACTTCTTTTTCGATCGGTACTACAAATACATAGTATCCGCCGCTTTTCCCTTCCATAACCAGTGTTTTAAAAGACTGTTCATATGGTGCCCCAATCAGATCTGCACTGTGAAGTCCATCAATAAACTCATCACATTCATATGGAAATGCTTCATATTTCACTTTCTGACGATCCAGCATTCTCATCGCATTTGTCTTAGCTTCTTTTGCCATGTTGTCCTTCTTTCCTGCCTTCTACCCGGCATCTTTACTGTTACTTTCTTTTTTTATGTGTATCATCACGTCTGGATATCTTTTTCCAGAGTTCTTCTCCCTCCCGGTCGTCTTCGTCCATCATTTCTCTCAGCACTTCCTCATCCAGTTCATCCTCATCAATTACAACCGGTTCTTCATAGTCATCATTCATTGGATGATAGGAATCTTCTGTATCAAAAGATCCCAGCGGAAGATCAATTTCTTTCTGTCTGCTCTTTCTCGGTCGGTACGGAATTGTTTTTTCTGATTCAGGTGCCACCGCATCCTTTTTATGTTTTCTTCCTTTATTTTTTTCAAGTCTGAAATCTACCTGCTGCGCACTCCGAGATGCTTTATGAGAACTGTTCTGCGCTCTTCCCGGCGTATGCTTCACATTTTGTCTCTGTGTCGATGTTCTTCTGACTTCTTTCTGCGCCTTTCTTTCTGATTTCTGCGGCATATAATCCCGGAAATCCACATAATCGGAACTGTCCTGTCCATCGTTATACGCATCCTCTTCGTACTCTTCTTCCTCGTCATCATCTTTGCGCCTGTTTGTCGCAAACTGAATCAGCATTCCAAGAAGTGCAAATCCTGCACTCAGTCCCAGACCATACGGAATATCCGCCAGTCCGCCTAATTTTGCAGCAGAAAAGCCTGCCATCGCACCTCCCAGAAGGCTTGTCCCAATGATCAGAACTTCCCTCGCCTGCTTCATAGCCAACACACCAAGGCCCACTCCCAGAAGGAGACAGAAAAAGAATACCAACGAAGTAGTTGGATGAAAAACATAAATACCAAGTCCAATTCCAATGCCTGCTCCCAGAATAAAAATTCCAATCTTATAGCTCACAAATGCGATCACGGCCAGTAGTACACCCGCTCCAACCATAAAAACCGCATACATATATTTCTCTGTCACACCACCGGTATACGCTGCACCAAATCCAATTCCAGCTCCAATGACAAAACCACAGAGCATCATCCAGAAACGCAGAAGCCGATATCCCAGAATACAGTTAATCACTCCAAAAATCAGCAGTACTGTAAAACCGATCATCGAAAAACTGGATATAGACGGTACTGTCCGCGTATTCTCAATCATATTCATAATCTGCTGCAAAATATCATTCATAAAAATATCTCCTCTAAAACATAAAATATATCGTTTTCAGATTATCCAGAATACCATAATGATACTCTACTGTACTGAGCCCATACATTTTCAGATAATATTCAGCAACTTTCTGAACATATCCTTCCTGTATCCACTGCTGACATGCTTCGTCAAAAGCTTCCTGCGAAGTAAATTTGAAACGTACTACCGCAGCTCCGTTCTCAAGACGCATACAGCAGAAATCATAAATCTGCTGTTCATCATATGTATCAAAACATGCCTGATTCAGCACATAAAAATTAAGATCCGTCGCAGTACACTCCGGAACCGGAAATTCATCGGATGCTGTATATAATTGCTCATATTCCTGTGGAAAAGGACACAGATAATCATAAATTGTTGTCTTATGTTCTTCCAGAGAAACCGCACCGCCTTCCAGAAATGCCGGCTGATCCCCGTTTGTAGCATCTACATAATATTGCTCACCGTTAATTTCTACGATATTCCAGGCATGTCCTTCATCACCGTCCCTCGCATTTCCCTCTACATAAATACACGGAACTCCAAGCTGTTCCAAAAGATACTGTACCGCCCTCGCATATCCGGCACATACAGCTTTCTTTTTCCAGAAAATGCCTGCAATATTCTGGTCATCCTCCGATGCTTCATACTCTGCATGATCTATCAGATACGTATAAACTGTTTTGACCTTATCATAAGCAGACATATCCTGTGTAATCTGCTCTTTCACTTCTTCCAGCGCATGTTCCATGAATGCCATAATTTCCTGAATTTCCTGATCTGTATACGTATATCCAGGTGAAAATCTGCAATAATCAGTTCCTTTATACGCAGTCGTATATACTTCCTCACGATTGTGCACCCAGAAAAGTTCCGGATGATCCTTCAGCAATGCATGGTAAACTTTGCTGATCAGCTGTTCATTCGAAGATGTCAGATAAAACTCATCTTGTCTCTCCTGTATTCCACTCAGCATTTCACGATATATTTTCTTCTCATCTTCTGTCAGCAATCCAAAATAATATTCCCTGTAATTGCCATCGGTCTGCAGAATCTCCTGTTTTCTTAATGACCTGACTTCAGCAGGTTCCTGAGAAAGAAGATCACTCTGCCAGATGACACCCATAAACAGGACAATCAAAACGCAGAAAACTCTGCGTCCAAATCTTCTTTTTTTCTTCATCTGTCACTCCCTTATCTCCTGTACAGTCTTATATTATCAGACTTCTGCCATCAATAAAAGAGCTTGCTGTAAAAAACCGAACGACTCTTTCGAATCGTCCGGCCTTGTTTATCATCAATCTTCAAAAGTAACCTGAATATCACTGTTATCCGGTTTTTGCGGAAGAATTTCCGCAGAACTTCCGGAAACCGAAACATTCTGATTCAGGATTTCATCCAGCGTATCTGTCACTTCCACACTACCCGTCGCATAATTGGAAGTCGTCTGATTTTCGGATTCATCACTCATATCCTCAAATGTTATCTCAACATCCTCAGCCGCATCAGCAGGTGCTGTAATTGTTTCCGCTGTATCATGTGTTGCTGTATCCTTCACATTCAATCCATCACTGAGAGAGTTTGTTGTTTCTGCCACAAGTGTTGCTGACGTTGTTATATTATCCGTTATCAGATCTGTTTCTGCATTGTCTGCACTTGCACCCTGGTTTTCCATCTCTGCAACTTCCGTCTGTGTAGGATAGAAGGAAGGTTGACGGATATAACGGAAACTTGCACCATAAGCTTCTCCAACTGTTACTCCATTCTTACTAGAAGAACAGTGTACTGCGATCCAGTCGCCTGCCTCTGTCTTGCCACAGATAATACCTACATGGTTATTACTGCCCGCTTCCGGTCCATTCTGGAATACAAGGTCACCCGGCTGCGCATCCTGTTCACTGACAACATTGGCATTCTCCCACTGTTCAGAAGTACCGTCTCCCACACTGCTCTGCATACCCTGATTCAGATATCCATTGATCACTGACCATGTAACAAATCCACTGCAGTCAAGACCATATGCACGGACAGTTCCACTGCTGGCGCTGCCTGCTGCAGATACTTTTGCGGCAGAACCCCAACTGGAGTCTTTACCGATCTGCGTTGATTTGCCGCCCCAGAAATATCCAACTTCACCTACCAGTGAATATGCTGCAGTAATGACATTTACACGTTCTTCAGAAACATCATCCCCGACACTCTGACGTACAAATCCTTTCGCATCTGTAACGATCGCACAGAGCAGCTTGCAATCTGTTTCTACATATTTCTTAAGTACTGTCCTGTTTTCCTGTGAAATATTATTCTGTTTAATATAATGGTTAATGTGATAGTTTCCATAAGAAACATGTGTAATGCTTTCTTTATCACGGACAACCGGATTCATCTCAGCAAAGATCTTTGCCAGTTCATCCTTCGCTGATGAATCAAGAGTGAACTCCGTGTTTCCTTCCTGGCTCTGCTCATAAACATAGATTGCCAGGATATCCTGCCAGTTACGCACGAGCAGAGAATCTGCTGAAGTCGTCAGGCCGTCAGCTCTGCTGTCGCTAACGTCTGTCAGTTTGTTTTTTTCTTTATATTCTTTTTCAATTTCATCCATCACAGAAGAAAAATCATCAGAAAAAGAAAGCTGATAATTATTTTTCAAACTGTCCAGATAAAATTCTTTGCCTGCATGAAGGTTCGACACATAATAAACCGGTGTTCCTGTCTTGCCTGTAACATTTCCACTTCCATCAGAAATATCTGTTGCATTCCCCGCATCCTTCTGATTCTTCTGCAATTCTGCAATCTTGCTTTCAAAACCAACAAGAAGATCGTAATTTGTAACAAACTTCTTCTGGTCTTCCGGCAGGCTGTCATATTCTGCTCTGAGTTCTTTTACCCTTGCCGCATGATTTACTGTAAGTGTCTCCTTCGCAAGTGCATTGATCTTTGCTACCAGATTCTTTGCAGCTTCAGATTCTGTTACATTTGTCGGTGCCGGACTCGGTGTTGCAGTTGGATCCGATGGTGTCACAGTCGGCTCCGGTGTTGCAGTTGGATTCGATGGCGTCACAGTCGGTTCCGGTGTTGCAGTTGGGTCCGATGGCGTCACAGTCGGCTCCGGTGTCGGCGTATCTGGTTCCGGTGTTGGTGTATCTGGTTCTGGCGTCGGCGTATCTGGCTCCGGTGCCGGTGTGTCCGGTTCTGGTGCCGGTGTGTTCGGTTCCGGTGCCGGTGTGTCCGGTGTATCACTTCCATCAGAGATTACCTCACCACTTCCATCGCCCAAATCGCTTGCAGTTTCTATATGCTCATCCGCAGCCATGACTGACATCGGACTGGATAAAACCATTGCAGATAAAATTGTTACACATAAACTTCTGGTCAGATATTTGTTCTTCATTCTGGTAAAATTGCTCCCTTCTGTCAAGAACATATCTTTATTCCCCTTATAAAGGTATGTTTCTCACTGCTAACTCACTTACACAATAACTGTGGTTAGTTTAGCATAAACTTCCATAAAAATCAACCGCCGGGATAAATACCCCGGCGGTTTCTGGATAAAATTCACATTCTTTTCATATTTACATAACTGCATAAGCATAATCTGCTATGCCATTCTTCCTGCATAACTGAAACAGTCCCTGAAATACCTGATAGCACACAGTGAGGATATAATGAATATCATCATCTATATTTCTCTTACAGTTCAGATATCTCCTGTGATGTTCCTTAATGTACTGTAGAAGCTGATTCAGCGTCTCAAAATGGATTTTCTTCTCCGTATACACATCAGCCTTACCTTCCAGAACAAATGCTTTCAGCTCGTTCTTCAGATGCTTTTCATAGGTGTTGTGCTGATAAAATGTACCATCAAACGTCTTATTATGTGGAAAAGTAAAATAATCTGCTATATAATGCATGACCTCTCCGGATCTCCGCCAGAATACCCTGTCATTATACCCGGCCCCTGACTGAACCAGTCGTCGTATCTTACCCTGAACCTCATCAAAAGTACCGAAATACTCATGTCTCTTGGTTACAAATGAAGGCTGGATGTCCGGCAGGATATTGCCAAGACAAAATGCTTTTCTATGTGACTGTAAACTTTCATTAGCCGGCATCTGATCTGCCAGATACCTTGCCAATAATATGTGTGATTTCTTACGCACAATAAACACTTCTTTCTCTAATAAAAAACAGTTTACCGTAACCATATCTACTATAGCAGATTTACTTTTTTAATTCAAATAAAGTTTTTATAAAATCCTGACACTTTTTGGTACAAAATCATCTTTTCAAGACACCAAGCGCCATACTGTGCTGCGCAGCATGTCTTTTTTCAACCAGTGTTCTTGGATATCCAACTACTCCATTGTTATCATACGGATCATTAAAATAATACTTTTCTTCATCATATCCCACCAGCAGCATACAATGTTCGTTTGAGGTCCAGCAAAATCGTTCTCCTGTATCCAGAAGTTTCCACTCCGGTCCCGGAATTTCCTTACGCATGTTGATACATGCCCAGAATACCACCGGCATATCCTGATCGATATACTTTTTCAGAAGTGTCTCTGTCGATGTTCCCGTCTCATCCAGAAATTCATAATGATCCCCTGCGGCTTTTGCAAGCGCTTTCTGAAGTCCTCTCGCATAAATCCCATAAGATTCTTCATCATAAGGATTTCCACAGAAAAATTTGTTCGGATCCGGGCCGTACAGAACACCATCCCGTATTTCCATCTCCCGGCACTCAAGACAGTTCTGAATAAACTCATCTACCGTAATCTCATAGCCAAGATACTTCAATAGCATAACTGCCGAAACGCTCTCGCATCCGGTTGGATATTTTATGCTCTGGTCAATATATGGTACCTGAATCTTACGCACCTGCTTTTGTCTCCTCTTCTTTGGAAGATGTGATTTTTTTGATCACTGTAAGCGTAAGCAGAAGCAGGATCAGGCTGATTCCAAGAACCACCCACCAGATATGTACAAATCCGGCAATGATATACCCGATAAAGGAGATCACTGCAACTACTGCTGCATACTGCATCTGCGTAGTTACGTGATTGATATGATTTGACTGTGCCCCTGCTGAAGACATAACTGTAGTATCAGAAATCGGAGAAACATGGTCACCACAGACTGCTCCTGCCAGAACTGCTGATACAGAAATGATCATCATCTGAAGATTTTCAGAACCCGGAAACATTGCGATTGCGATCGGAACCAGGATTGCAAAGGTTCCCCAGCTTGTTCCTGTTGAAAAAGAAAGGAACACAGCAACTACAAACAAGATTGCCGGAAGGATCACACTTGCAGATGTATTACTTCCAACGATATTTTTGACAAAAGTACTGATTTCCAGTGCATCGCCCATGCCTTTCAGTGACCATGCAAAGATCAGAATTGCAATTGCAGGAATCATCATCTTGAATCCCTCTACAAAGCTGTCCATAAATCCCTTAAAGGTAACCACTTTGCGTGGAAGATAAAGAATCAGCATAAAAAATACCGTGATCATCGTAGCAAAGATCAAGCTGGTCTCTGCATCGCAACCAGAAAAAGCAGTCACGATATCTGTTGCTCCACCAAGGAATCCTGTATAGATCATTGCCCCGATTGCAGATACGATAAGTACCAGTACCGGCAGCACAAGATCGATGACTTTTCCATTTGCTGAGATTTCTTCGTCTTTAACCTGATCAAATTCCTTTCCACCTGAAGTAAAAAGATCTCCTCTGGCCGCATTGCGTTCATGTACCTTCATCAGACCAAAATCCAGTCCGGTCATGATGATGAAAACTACCATCACAAGTGTCAGGAGCGCATACAGATTATACGGAATCGTTGACAGGAACAGCTGAAATCCTGTAATACCAGCATCATCCGGCACATAAGAATTGACAGCTGCCGCCCAGCTGGAAATTGGTGCGATAATACATACCGGTGCAGCTGTTGCATCAATAATATATGCCAGTTTGGCTCTGGATACCTTGTAACGGTCTGTGACAGGTCTCATAACAGAACCAACTGTCAGGCAGTTAAAATAATCATCCACAAAGATCAGTACGCCAAGACCTGTCGTTGCCAGCATTGCACTTTTCTTAGTCTTGATCTTACTTCCCGCCCATTTGCCATAAGCTGCCGATCCGCCTGATTTTGACATCAGTACGATGATCATTCCAAGCAGTACATCAAAGATCAAAATATTCAGATTCATACTGTTCTTCATGATATCAAAGAATGCCACAAATGCATTCCACGGATGAAAGCCGGTATACAGCAGTGCCCCTGCTGCCACCCCGATAAAAAGCGAACTGTACACTTCCTTGGTTACTAATGCCAGCACGATTGCCAGCAATGGCGGCACCAGTGACCACCATGTTCCGATAAATATCGAACCATCCATTTCATTTCCCCCCTGCATATTATATTTTCAATGCTTTAAATCTATTATACACTACCATATTTGTCCTGTACACCAAAAAAGTGCAAAGTCCGGTGGAAATATTCTCCAGGTTTCGCACTTTCTTTATAATATTCTTTAATCCATCAAACTACTCGGCCTTTTTACTCAAACGAAATACTGTCAAAATCCGGTGTTCCCATCAGGTCAAACGGAGTACTCTGGTATACGTAATAATTCAGCCAGTTTGTATACAGATTATTGGCATGAGCTCTCCAGAGAAGCAGCGGTCTGTTTTCCGGATCATTATCTTTGTAATAATTCTTCGGAAGATCGATTTGAAGTCCCTTTCCTACATCTCTCTTATATTCTCCATCCAGTGTCACACGGTCATATTCCGGATGTCCCATGACAAAAATCTTACGTCCCCCCTGCGCCATTGCAAGAAAAAGCCCCGCCTCCTCAGATTCTGCAAGAATCGTGATATCTTTACATGCACGGATATCTTCGATTGGAACCTCTGTATGTCTGGAATGTGGTGCAAGAAAAGCATCATCAAATCCTCTGACCAGCGGGATCTTACGATTCAGAACTTTGTGCCAGAAGAGACCAAACATTTTGTGATCGAGCTGACGTTTCTGAAGTCCGTAAAAATGATACAGACTTGCCTGTGCAGCCCAGCACAGAAAAATCGTAGATGTCACATGACTTTCTGTCCAGTCCATGATCTCTGTCAGCTCGTTCCAGTAATCCACTTCTTCAAACTCCATCTGTTCTACCGGTGCTCCTGTCACGATCATTCCATCAAACTTCATATCTTTGAGTTCCGAAAAAGTCTGATAAAATTTATTCAGATGATTGGCAGACGTATTTTTTGCCTGATGGCTCTCAACTGCCATAAAAGTCACGTCCACCTGTAATGGTGTGTTTGACAGAGACCGCAGAAGCTGCAGTTCTGTTTCTTCTTTCAGAGGCATCAGATTCAGGATCAGAATCTGAAGTGGGCGAATGTCCTGGTGTACCGCTCTTCCCTCATCCATGACAAATATATTTTCTCTTTCAAGAATTTCTTTTACCGGTAAATCTCCTTGTATCTTAATCGGCATTTTCTGTTCCTCCTTTTGTCCAGTTACAATTTTTTCAAGAATCCCGCCACTGATATAATTTTGTTGCTCACCACCTGCAGAGGTGGAGTCATCTCATATCTGATATAATCTTTTATCTTTCTGCCAGTTTCAGGAAATCTTCCTCTGACAGAATCGGAATCCCGAGTTCCCGGGCTTTTTTATTTTTTGATGAATTCGAAGTCACATCATTATTGATCAGATAATTTGTCTTACCTGTCACCGAACCGGTTACTTTGCCGCCCAGTGATTCGATCAGATTTTTGGCTTCTCCTCTGTTGCTGAAATGTTCCAGGCTTCCGGTAATGACAAAGTTCATTCCTGTAAAGATCTGCTCACCGGAAATTTCTTCTTTATTAATATGGAGATATTTCAGCAGATGATCTACTTTTTGATTATTCTCCGGATTACTGAAATACTTTGTCAGACTCTTTGCAATAACCGGTCCAATTCCATCAATTGCACTGATTTCTTCTTCATCTGCCGAACGGATCTTGTCCAGATTATCATCAAAATGACGGCAGATCACTTTTGCATTGGAAAGTCCGATATTTGCAATCCCAAGACTGTAGATTACTTTTGCAAGTGTTGTTTCTTTTGCCTTCTCAATACTGTTTATCAGATTTTCGTACGACTTCTCTCCAAAGCCTTCCATCGTTACGATCTCATCTCGATATTTTTTTATCTCAAAAATATCTCCGAAGTTGTGTATAAAACCTTTTGCAATAAATTTTTCCAGCGTTGCCTCTGACAGTCCGTCAATATTCATGGCATCTCTGCTTACAAACAAAGTAAATGCCTTGATCTTTTTTGCCGCACAGTCCGGATTCATACAGTAAAGTGCCTCTACATCATTTTCCCTGATCACTCTGGCTTCCTGACCGCACGCCGGACAGATTTCCGGTATTTCCAGATTACTACTTCGTGTCAGATTCTCAGCAATCTGTGGAATGATCATATTTGCTTTATATACCTGGATCGTATCCCCAATTCCCAGCTGCAGATCTTTCACGATACTCACATTATGCACGCTGGCACGGCTGACTGTCGTTCCCTCCAGTTCGACCGGATCAAATACGGCAACCGGATTAATGAGACCTGTCCTTGAAGGACTCCATTCAATTTCACGAAGTGTCGTCTCCCTCACTTCATCGGCCCATTTAAAAGCAAACGCATTCCGGGGAAATTTCGCAGTACTTCCGAGTGATTCTCCATAGGCAATATCATCATATAATGCAACGAGCCCATCTGATGGAAAATCATTTTTCTCGATCGCATGTGCAAAGTAATCCATTGCTTCGTCCAGATTCTCTCCTGTGACCATACGATATTCTACTACTTCAAATCCCTGTCTTCTAAGCCATTCCATCTGATATTTTCTGGAATTATGCATATCTACATCCTGTGCAGAAACCAGAGCAAATGCATAAAAGCGTACATTTCTTTCTGCCGTGATCTGATTATTCAGCTGTCGAACCGAACCACTGCAGAGATTTCGAGGATTTTTGTACTTTGCATCTACATCTTCGATCGTATCATTGATCTTTTCAAAATCAGAATAAGTAATGATGGCTTCCCCTCTCAGGACCAGTCTGCCCCGGTACGCAATTTTCAGCGGAATGTTCTTAAATACTTTTGCATTATTTGTAATTACCTCTCCCACGGTACCATTTCCTCTGGTAACGGCTTTAAGCAATTCTCCATTTTCATATGTGAGAACGATCGTAAGCCCATCCATCTTCCAGGAAAGCAAAGTTGGATGTGTCCCAATAAACGCTCTTAAAACGTCTCTGTCCTTAGTCTTATCCAACGAAAGCATTGGAGACTCATGCGTTTCCTTTGGCAGTACATCGACTGCCTCATACCCCACATTAACAGTTGGGCTGTCTGCCAGAACGATTCCTGTTTCCTTTTCCATTTTTTCCAGTTGATCGTACAGTGCGTCGTACTCTCTGTTGCTCATGATCTCCCGGTCTTCCTGATAGTATGCCTTTGCCGCTTCGTTCAGCTTCTGCACCAGTTCTTTTATTTGTTCTGCCGCTGATGTTTCCATGCTGTCCTCCTGTTCTGATTACTGTCTCACTGGAAGAATCCCGTATCAGTTCATTCAGTTTCTTCCATTCATCTCCACATATTTTCCGATATTCTCCACATTTCAGGCCGTCCAGTGTAAGATTCATGATACGGATACGTTTCAATGTACATACATGATATCCCAGATATTCACACATTCTTCTGATCTGGCGATTCAATCCCTGTGTTAATATGATAGAAAAGCTTTTATCACCGGTCTTATATACCGTACATGGTCGTGTCACAGTCCCCAGAATCGGGACACCACTGCTCATCTTTCTGATAAAAGTTTCTGTAATTTTTTTGTCCACGGTTACTTCATATTCTTTCTCATGGTAGTTACCTGCACGCATGATACGATTAACCAAGTCACCCTGATTCGTCAGTAAAAGCAGTCCCTCTGAATCTTTGTCCAGACGTCCTACCGGATATACTCTCACCGGATAATCCAGGAACTCTGTTACTGTCGTTTCCTGTCGCTGCTTTTTTGTACTGCACACAATACCCCTTGGCTTATAAAAAAGCAGAAGTACCTGCCTGGTCTCTGCCTTCACCGGTCTGCCATCCAAAAAAACCTCGGCATCTGCTGGAATCCTTTCTCCAGTACCGATTTCTTTTCCTGCAACCGTAACCCGTCCGGCATCTGTCAGCTGGTCTGCTTCTCTTCTTGAACATACTCCTGCCGCACTCAGGTATTTATTTATTCTTATTGTAGTCTGATCTGTTGTTATCCTTTTTTCGTCCATTACTCTATTATATAGTTTTTTCTTTTTGTCCGCAACCGAGACCTTGTTTTTTTTTACCACATATTGTATGATAAAATTATTGTTTTATCATTTCAGCTACACAAAGGAGGGAAATTATGTCTGATAAGAAACGACACCTGAATCCCCTACTGCTTCTGATTGCGATTTTATTGTGTCTGTCTGCAGGATTTTTATTCCGTCGAACTTCTTTTGATGCGAATTACAAAATTCCTGCCAGACATTCCTCTGTAATAAAAAAATCCAAGGTCACACCAACGCCTGTTCCTACCCAGAAACCAAAGGCAAACGTCAGCATTTCTGCTACACCGACCATTACGGTCGAGCCTTCTGTCTCTCCTTCTGAATCCATATCACAAGATGAGACATCCCCGGAGGCAAGCCTTGGAGTCTGGACTTCAAGCGGCAGCAACTGGATGTTTATGGTTGACGGTGTTCCTTACACAGGCTGGCTGATCGATACTGACGGCAAACATTATTTCTTTGATAAAGATGGTATCATGCAGACCGGATGGGTGGATGATAATGGCAAACGTTATTACATGGATCTGGATGGTATCATGCAGACCGGAACGATCACAGTAGATGATCAAAATTATGAACTACAGGCAGACGGTTCTCTAAAAAAATAAGCATTGAAAAAGACACAGGATCCATCCCGTGTCTTTTATTCTGTCTAAATATTTTACTGAAGCAATCCACTGTATACATATCCGGTCTGACCATCATATTCAATCTGGATCCAGTCACCTTCCTGTCCCATTTTCTGAACCTGATCCCCTTCGTCAAGACCACCAATAATTTCACTGTCACTATTTGCTTCAGCTCTGACATTACACCCTTCTGTAACTGTCAGCATTGTGCCGTCTGCACTCGTCTCAGAAGAAGAAGTATCTGCTTCTTCACCCAGTCCGTCAAGGAACTGTGCAAGAGCTGTGTCATCCTTCTGTGCCTGCTCATATTCTGCCTGCACCTCAGCTGTAAGCTTCTTTACATCTTCATCAGATTTCAGCGAATCCATATAAGTGGAAACTGTTGTGTTCTGTTCAAGGTCACCCAAAATTCTATAGGTACCATCGCTGTCTTTTACAACATAAGAACTCCAAAGAGACGGTGCCGGTGTATCAATCCCCTTACAGATGAAACTTCCTTTCGTATATACAACATACGAATTGTCGTCCATCCCTTTCTTCATATACACTTTGCTGACTTGATATCCTTCAATATAATCCTTTGCATTTGTGATTCTGGATTCATCAGAAGGTGTCAGATTATTTACCAGTGTTCTTAATGTCGTAATATCTTTTTCCCCTAAAGCCTTGTAGTAGCTGTTCATAAGTGCAGTAACTTCTTCACTGCCATCCTCCAAGGGATTCGTGTCTTCTTCTTTCTTCCCGTCGTTTGTCTCCCCATCATCTTCCGGAGAAGAAGGATCATTTCCCTGGCTGTTGTCCTGTGCTGTAGTTTGTTCTCCGTCCGAAGTCCCCTTTCCACTTCCGGTACAAGCACGTATGCTAAAGAACAATACAGCTACGATTATCAAAATCACCCCGCCAAGCATAAAATAGCGAAGGTTATCTGATAACCATTCCCTGAAATTATCCAAGTTCTTGTCCTCCTTAATTATTACTGTTCACTTTGTTCACAGTAACTTACAACGCACCGAGGCAGACCCATTACCTCGTGCAACACACCTGAAGGGAATCGAACCCCCGCACATGGTACCGGAAACCACTGCTCTATCCACTGAGCTACAGGTGCAAGCTTTTCCTAAAGCTTTTTATAATATAGCACATATTTGAGTATTTGTAAAGTTTTTGAATTATTCCTACTTTTTCAACTATTAATTCAGAATATATACATTTTTGTTTTAATACTACGATTTATACTACTTTCCAGACACGGTAGTTTTCGGTCTGTCCAAGCACATACATAGTCGTCCCCGACAGATACTCATCCAGCTCCGGCGTTGCGGATATAATATAATCCACTTTACTTCCTCTGACCAAACTCTGAAATTCTTCTGCCGGAAGAGAATAATCATGATAATAATAGACTGCTACAATCTTTTTCATCCAATCTTTGATCTTTTTCTCCTTCATAAATTTTTCTTCGGAAGTTTTTTCAATCTTCTGAAGTATACGACGACTCACATAAGATCTCACATCTGGATCATACTGTCTGTAAACAAGAAGCAGTCCATCGCTCAGTATTCTTGGCTGCTCAATTCCTTCACTATGTATAATACTGGAAAGATCCAGAATCTCCTGTCCAACAAAATACGCATTGGTTGCCTTTTTATATGGAAAATCCTCTGTTCCCCTGAAAACAGGAATTCCCAGTGTTACGATCAGCACAAGACAGATTCCACCTGTCAGGATCCGTACCCCTGTTTTTGCAGATGCAAAAATAAGTAAAGTCAGAGCATAACCTATTGTAATAAAGAAGACAATGATCCACAGAAATCTGACAAAACGTGTTCCAAATCCAAATACATCCAGAAGGACTTTCACGACAAACGGATTAAAGATCGTAAGGCATTCTGTTACAAAAACACCGATAAATAATTTTCGATCTCCTTTTTTTCCAAGAAACCAGATTAGGATCAGCGCCACCGGATAAAGGATCCAAATCGGATTGTTTCCCGTATAGGTCTGGAGGGACTGTATCAGAAATTGTATTGTTTCATTTAAATTTTCCAATCATTCTTCCTCCTTTTATACCAAATGGCTGAGCAGCATCCAAAATACTGACGGCAGCAACACAATTATATATCTTTTCAGCAGATGCCACTGTCTTTTCAGTATTCCATCACATAAAACATACGGAAATAATGTAGCTCCGATCATGCATGGCACAATAAACAGCGCAGAATTACTGAACGCAATTCCACCTGTTCCACACAGAAACAATCCGCACCATGGCCACAGACTCGTCTCCTTTCTGTATATTGCCAGACAGAATCCAAAAATCACAGTCATATACAGATATGCAATGATTGCTTTTCCTTCATAGGTTCGATATGCAAAATACTGAGAAACCCCACCAAGACTGTACGAAAACAAAAGCACCAGATCTGCCAGTATCACAAACACTGTTTTTTCTGCTTCCTTTTTCTTAAAAAATCCATTGGCACACTGGTACAGTCCCATCTCAAAAAGAATCACCATCGCAATCGTAAAGCTCCATTTACGTTCCATAAGTGGATGAATATTCAGTACCTGATAAACAATTGCACTCTGCAGCGTATCTGTATTCATAATATAGAACTGTTCCGGTGCCTCCAACAGAGTTCCTGAATAAGGTGCCACTCTGTCCAGTGTATTAGAATACACGGATGCTACCGGCAGTCCAATATAATTGTTTGAATCATACGTTGACAGTGTATTGGTATTAAATCCAAGCAACACTGCGAGGCCTACTGCTGCCAGCAACAGAATAAGCACGGATATATTCTTTTGCGTACTGCCCGGTATTGTCCTGACACTGTCTGCCAGAACTCTCCGTCTTTTCCATATTACAAAGAGAACGAGAAGGATCAGCAGGCATCCCCAGATTACCGTCAACTGTTTCAGCGAACAGCACAGATATTTCATTGGAAATGCCACAATTTCAAACAGAGTATAATAAAGCAAAAATCCGGTAATACACATAACCGGGAATTTCCCTGACTGGAACTTTTCCGGGATCAGTGTGCCAAACATCCAGAACACAACAAGATATCCCCCCGCCAGCAGGGTTCCCATTATCATATTTGTCATGAATTTTCGTCTGTTCCTTTCTTTTTCAAAATTCCCATCGCTATTTTTTCAGGTGTGATCGGAAGTTCTCGAACCCGTACTCCGGTTGCATTATAAATAGCTTCTGCAAGCGCCGGACATGGTGTATCGATCACAAGTTCTCCGATAGATTTTGCTCCAAACGGTCCACTCTCTTCATAACTGCTTTCAAAATCCACCCGAATCTTTCCGATGTCCATTCTGGTTGGAATCTTATACTGCATAAAGGAGTTATTTCGGATTTTTCCTTTATCGGTATACTGTACGTCTTCAAAAAGGGCCATACCGATTCCCTGCGCAATACCACCTTCTGTCTGTACACGTGCCAGATTTGGATTGATTGGGGTACCACAGTCAACAACTGCCACGTAATCCAGCACATCTACCTCACCTGTTTCCGTATCCACCTCAACTTCTGCCATGCCAACCATAAACGGCGGCGGTGACAACGGTGAAGAATGCTGTTTAACCACCTGCAGTTCAATATTATTAAAGAAGGTGCCTTTCAACGCCACCTGTTCCAGAGAAACTTTTTTCTCTTCTTCCTCATCCTCATCCACAAATACATACGAACCGTCAAACGCAACCTTATCTACATCTGTTCCCAACATCTGTGCACCAACTTCACATATTTTACCTCGAAGCTCTTTGCAGGCTTTCATGACTGCCACACCTGTCGTATAAGTAGTGGAGGATGCATAAGATCCTGAATCATATGGTGAAATATCAGTATCTACACTGAATACAACAATGTTTTCCATCGGAGTTTCCAGACAGTCAGCCGCGATCTGCGCCATGATCGTATCACAGCCAGTTCCCATATCCGTACATCCAAGTGCAAGAGTATATGAACCATCCTCGTTCAATTTGATATCTGCACCACCAACATCAACACCGGCAATAGAAGATCCCTGCATGGCCATTGCCACTCCGACTCCACGGACTTTACCATTTCCCATATCACGGAATGGATACTTAGAATCCCAGTCCATCATTTCTTTTGCTCTGGCCATACATTTATCCATCGTACAACTCTGTGCATAAGGTACATCCGGATAACCCGGAAGCGGTCCACCTTCAACTGGCATGTTTAATTCCTTGATTCTTACCGGATCCATTCCCATTTTGTGAGCCAGCTCATTTACCGCAGATTCAACAGCAAAAATTCCCTGCGTTGCACCATATCCACGATAAGCCCCTGCTGCCTGCACATTCGTATAAACAACATCAAATGCAAAACGATAAGCTTCTGTGTGTCTGTAAAGGCCAATTGATTTGTGTCCGCTCAGTCCCACTGTAGTAGAACTGTGTTCACCATAAGCCCCCGTATTAGACAACGTATAGACATCAATTGCTCTAATGATACCATTTTCATCTGCACCTGCACGCACGGTAATTTCCATTTCATGGCGTGGTGAGGAGCAGATCATAGATTCATACCTGGAAAAGATCATCTTGGACGGACGACCGGTCTTCCATGTAACAATTGCCGGATAAATTTCACTGACGGAAGTCTGTTTTGCTCCAAATCCTCCACCAATTCGTGGTTTGATAACACGCACTTTGGAGGCCGGAATATCCAGTGCTCTTCCAACAATTCGTCTTACGTGGAAAGGAATCTGCGTAGAAGAAAGTACGATCAGTCTTCCAAAATGATCCATATAACAGGCTGTACGGAAGGTTTCCATCATAGTCTGCTGGTTCGCTCTGGTATGATAAGTATGTTCTACTGTGTATTTGCATTCGCCGAGCACCTTGTCCACATCTCCATGCTCTTCCAGTGCAGTTGCACACAGATTTCTCTTATGGTCTCCACCAAGCGGAATCTTTAGTTTCCAGTCTTCTTCCGGATGTACAAGAATCGGATTATCTTTTGCTTTATGCATATCCAATACTGGTGCTTCCACTCGATATTGTACCTTAATTCTTTTTAATGCTTTGTCTACTGCATCTTCTGTCTCTCCTGCTACAATTGCAACCGCATCTCCGATAAATCGAACATGACGATCCAGAATCAGACGATCATCCGGACTCATTTCCGGTGCAGTTTGTCCTGCCAGAGTAAAACGCTTCTGTGGAACATCTTTATAAGTAAGAACACATGCGATACCTGCAACTTTTTCTGCATTTCCGGTCTTGATTTCTTCTACCCATGCATTTGCATGCGGACTTCTTAATATCTTAACGATCAGGCAGTCCTTTGGTGCCAGATCATCCGTATAAACTGGTTTTCCTGTCACCAGCGACATTGCGTCTGTTTTACGTACAGGCTGATTTACATATTTCATTTTTATGCGTCCTCCTGTGCTTTTTTATATTTTAAAAACTTGAGGATACTTGTTGTCTGAGAAACAAACCCGGAACATCTGCACAGATTTCCGGCAAGATATTCCTTAATCTGTTCTTCCGTCGGCTCTTTGATCTCATGAAGCATGGCAAATACATTCATAATAAATCCAGGATTACAGAAGCCACACTGTTCTGCGCCCTCATTTGCAAGAAAGCTCCCGAATTCCTGTGCTTCTCTCTGCATTCCTTCCATCGTCACTACTTTTTTCCCATCAATACGAGCAGCCAATGTGGAACATGAAAGAATCGGTCTGTCTTCAACCAGCACTGTACAAAGTCCACAATTTGCAGTTTCGCAGCCTCTTTTGACGCTGTAACATCCTTTTTCTCTCAAAAAATCAATCAGCAACATTCCAGGCTCAATTTCTTCCTGTCGGTAAACTCCGTTCAGCCAGAAACTAATATTCATTCTTCATTCCTCCTACTGCTTCCCAGGTTCTTCTTGTCAATACCTTTACCAGAAGAGTCCTGTATTCTGCGGAAGCCCGCATATTACCTGCTGTAGTCACATGTTCTGCCGCATATTCAGCAAACTTTTCAATCGCTTCTGTGCGCTGTTTGTTGGTCATATGCTTGAAATTTTTAAGGATACTTTCCTTATCTTCCACAACAACCGCACGTGCTGGTCTTGCGCCAATAACAGTTCTCGCTTCCTCGCCGATCAGCGACGCCGTACAAGTCAGTACCGGAAAATCCGTCTTTGAATTTCGCTGACTCATATAACAGACAAACAACGGCTGTTTACGTACAATGATATTCACAAGAATATCATTATCTTTTTTGCGGTTTACAAATTCTGTCAGTGGAATTCTTCCTGCATCATACAATTCCACCCATGTATCCATTGCCAGAAACATTGTCAGTACATCTGAGAATCCATACCGTCCCCAGATACTTCCTCCAATTGTTGCACAGTTTCGAAACTGTACGCCAACTATATGACGCAGACTTTCTCTGACTGCTCCATGTGTATACTCATTCAGTCTCTTATTTATTTCAAGTTCTCTCAACGGTGTCATGCAGCCGATCACAAACTCATCATCTGTTTCCTGCACTGTATCCAACCCCAGGCCGGAAAGATCGATCGCTGTAGAAATATTACGATTTCCCATCTTCAGCCAGACCATACCGCCAAGAACCAGTGCTGTTTTTTTCTGATTCAGTTCATACGCTTCTGCAATGCTTTTTACTTTCACATAGCTCTTAATCTTTAGCATCTGTGTACCGATTCCTTTCTTCTCATCCAAACTTCAATATGTATAGGCATACGTTATCTAATTTTAGCAGAAATTTTTTCATTTTTCCATAGAAACAATTTATTCTGTGAAACATGCATAAAAAAGCCCTGTCCCTGCCAACAGTTTTTACAACTAACTGTTGAAAAGGAAAGGGCTGTTCTGATTATGATTATCGGTTGTTGATTGCAGTTACCAACGCATCAATGGATGCACGAATGATATCCGGATCAACGCCAGCACCCCAGGAAAGTGTTCCGTCCGGTTTCTGGATACCTACATATGCGATTGCCTTGGAACTACTGCTCTTTTCGAGTGCATGCTCCTGATAGGTTACCAGTGTAAATTTCATTTCGTATGCTTTCTTCAGTGCATTGCTGACTGCATCCAGGCGTCCGTTTCCGGTTGCCTCTGTAGTAATAGTCTTTCCGTTAAAGGTAGATATTACCTGTGTCGTAATGCCTCCATCTTTCTGCTGGAAATGCACTTCATTGATACTATATGGTTCTACAACATTCTCAAATGTAGATTTAAACAGATTAAAGATTTCATCTGGATGGAGTTCTTTATGACTGTGATCGGAAACAGCTTTTGCTGCATACCCCATAGCTTCACGCATCTTAGGTGGCAGGTTCAGGCCGTATTTTGTTTCCAGGATATAGCCAACTCCACCTTTACCCGACTGACTGTTGATACGAATAACATCTGCATCGTAATTTCTTCCAACATCAGTCGGATCGATCGGCAGATATGGTACCGTCCAGCGATTCGGATCTTTTTCATCTCTCCAGTGCATTCCTTTTGCAATTGCATCCTGATGAGATCCTGAGAATGCCGCAAATACCAATGCTCCACTGTATGGACTTCTTTCATCCACTTTCATTCCGGTACATGCTTCGTATACTTCACAGATATGTGGCATATCAGAGAAATCCAGTTCCGGATCAACTCCCTGTGCAAACATATTCATGGCAAGTGTCACTACATCCACATTTCCTGTACGCTCTCCGTTTCCAAACAGCGTACCTTCTACTCTGTCTGCACCAGCAAGCAGACCAAGTTCAGAATCTGCAACACCACATCCACGGTCATTATGTGGATGCTGAGAAAGAATTACATTTTCACGATATTTCATATTCTCACTCATGTATTCAATCTGACTCGCATACACATGTGGCATAGACAGTTCTACAGTTACAGGCAGATTAATGATTGCCTTATTCTCCGGTGTTGGCTGCCATACATCAAGAACTGCATTACATACTTCCAGTGCATATTCAGGTTCTGTTCCGGTAAAACTTTCCGGGCTGTATTCAAACTGGAAATTTCCCTCTGTTTCATCAGCCAGTTCTTTCAGAAGCTTGGCACCATCGACAGCAATTTTCAGAATCTCTTCTTTTGATTTTTTGAATACCTGCTCACGCTGTGCTACAGATGTTGAATTATAGACATGCACGATTGCCTTCGGCGCACCTTTGACCGCCTCAAAAGTCTTACGGATAATGTGTTCTCTTGCCTGTGTCAGAACCTGAATCGTTACATCATCCGGAATAAGATTCTGCTCGATCAGTGTACGTACAAATGTATACTCTGTTTCAGAAGCTGCCGGAAAACCTACCTCAATTTCTTTAAATCCGATTTTTACAAGAAGTTTGAAAAACTCGATTTTCTGTTCCAGACTCATCGGAATGACCAGTGCCTGGTTTCCGTCACGAAGGTCTACGCTGCACCAGATCGGAGCTTTGTCCACATATTCCTTCTCTGCCCATTTCATACATTTCATTGGCGGCATATAATACTGTCTCTGGTATTTTGTTACGTTTTTCATGTTTTTTCCTCCTGTCTCTCTAACATATAAATTCTCTGTATGTTTTCTGTTTCTGAACAAAAAAAAATCTCTCATCTCTACAGACTACTGTAAGAGACGAAAGACATCTGTCTTCGCGGTACCACTCTTATTTATGAACGGTTCATACACTCATGGGATACGGAATATTTTGTATAATTCTTATATCCTCTCCATATAACGGTGGATACCGTCTGCGCCTACTTTCCAGATATTCGGGAGTTCGGACAGATGCTCCAAGGCGAGTTCCATGACTTCTTTCTACTGTCTCACACCACCCGACAGCTCTCTGTGCTCCGGTCCTCATGTACTATTCCTCATCAAAGCATTTTGCATATTTTGTCGATGACTAAAGACTAACATGTCCACTGCTCCTTGTCAAGAGTGAATTTTTGTCTCAGTCTTTCTGGTTCAATCGGGGCAACAGGATTTGAACCTGCGACCTCACGGGAATTTAGCAAAATTGCCAGGCCTTGATTTTACTGGCTTTTTCGACTGTGCAAAAAAAACGTAATCATCGACGTAATCATTTGGGGCAAAAAAGTGCCATTTACAGCCCCACAGTCTCTTTGTTAACCACTGACACAATTTGTATCTTCTGGCTGAAATCACTCACATCATATGTGTAATATTTTCTGTTAACTTCTTCCGAATGTCCAAGTAATGATGCTGCTACAGTTGTAGGCACTCCATTACATTTCATCTTGGAATTCAGTGTTCTTCTTAATGAATGGCTCCTTTTCATAATCTGCTTCAAATTGTCTGTACAAACGTTTCATATCAAAATCAGAGACTGTTCTTTGTTCAGCTGTCTTTTTCTCATCGTGACAATACTGATAAAACATTTTTGCCCTCAGGAATTCCATAGGATTGTCTGTTATGTACTTATTTATCATAGCACTCCTGATAACATTGTTAATATCACCATATAGCGTTTTACATGCCTGCTTGCATAGCTTTTTCTTCTTTACAGACTGACAGATGAATACCTTCACTGTTTCTTCAGTTATTTCAGTAATCGGAGTATCAGAAAACTCTTCATCCTTGAAATATCTTTTGTAGTCACTGTCATATTTTGTAATTGTATTGTCACTGACAAGTTGATCTTGAACATTTCTCCACTTGAAATACATTTCATCAAACGTGATAACTTTTTTATCGCCTGTACCACAATAGAATTCGACAATGTAGCCTTCTAGCGACTCTTTCTTCTTTCGTCTGACTAGATTTCGGCCATTCGGACTATCTGAATCTGGAAGGTATGTATACCAGTATTCATTCTTTCCTTGCCATATAGAGTATGGATGCTGATTAAGAATTCTTTCTTTTTGTTTCATTTCAAGTTTTTCTTCAACACTTGCCACATTTATTATAACAACATGACTGCTGTTGTAAGCATTCAACACTATACAGATTATCACTTCATCGTCAAGGATCACCAGATTTCACTGAAGGCATAACATTGTGAATACCTGCTGCTAGATCTTCCAAGGCAGCAGGAATCACTGCAAAGCAAATGAACATATTCAGAAGGGCGGTTTTATTATGGCAAAAGTAAAAATTGAAAAAGATATGCGGCCACACGAAACATCTTCGCAATGGAAGGAAGATCTTCTTGCTCTTATGTCTGACTTCTGCATCTCACCAGATATTGCAACGTATATCATTTATAAAACAGAAAAAGAAGCTGCTGCCGGTGAACCATGCTGTGAGATGTACCGGAGAGGATGGCGAAAATTCAGAGCTGTCTTTCTGAAGATGTAGTCATTCTAACGTATCACCAGAAAAGTAGTAAAACTGTTAACTTTTCTTACCTTTGCAACAGATATAATCCCGTATACATTTAAAGGAGCCTTAGATTTACCACATAAGGAAGTAAAAAGAAATGAACAGATATTTTGGTTATGTCAGGATCAGTACACCTCAGCAGAATCTTCAGCGTCAGATTCGAAATATCCTCGCAGAATACCCACAGGCTGAGATCATCGAAGAAATCTTTACCGGAAGAAAATCCCAAGGAAGAAAAGGATTTGACAAGCTCATAAGAAAAGTAAATACAGGTGATACGATCATCTTCGATTCCGTCAGTAGAATGTCTCGTGATGTTGAAGAAGGATTTGCAATGTACAATGAGCTTTTCAGCAAAGGAATCAACTTAATCTTCCTGAAGGAACCACATATTAATACAGATACATACAAGTCTGCTCTTCAGGGTGGCATTCCAACAATAGGAACAACTGTTGACTTTATTCTGGAAGAAATCAATAAGTATCTTCTGGCACTCGCCAAAGAACAGATCAGGCTTGCATTTGAACAGTCAGAGAAGGAAGTGCAAGATCTCAGACAAAGAACAAAAGAAGGATTGCAGACCGCCCGGCTTAATGGTAAACAGATCGGACAAATCTCAGGTAAAAAGCTCACAACAAAGAAGTCTGTTGCTGCTAAAGCAATCATTCTGAAGCACAACAAGACTTTCGGGGGATCACTGAACGATGTCGAGACAATACAGCAGACCGGAATCTCCAAGAAAACATTCTACAAATATAAGAAGGAATTGTTGACAGAATCAACATCCATGTTCACAGAGTCAACTTCTGCTTGTTGATTCTGGTGCAATCGGCTATAATATTGATAACGACAATACAGTTTTTGAAGGGAGTGTTATATACAATGCCAGAAATATCTTTGTTCTATGGAATACGTGTAACAATGTACTATCGTGACCACATGCCACCACATTTTCATGCAGAATATAACGGCAAAAAAGCCCTGATTGATATTACCAATATTCAGGTTATAAAAGGTGCTTTACCAAATAAACAACTTCGCCTGATTCTGGCATGGTGTACAATTCATCAGGACGAACTGATGCAGAACTGGGAACTTGCTAAAGATATGAAGCCTTTAAATAGAATTAATCCACTTATATAAGGAGGTAATCTTTATGGATGAATATTTTCCGACAGTTGTACAAGTAGTACCTCTTGATAACTTCCATGTGCAAGTCTTTTTTGATGATGGAAAAATTGTTGAATATGACGCTTCCGCTGATCTACAGACAGAACTATTTGCCCCATTAAAAGAAATAGAAGCCTTTAAAGAAGCATGTACTGTAATGAATGGTACATTAGCATGGGATTTATCTGGAAATCGAGATGAAGCAAATTGTATTGATATTGACCCATTTACACTGTATGAGCTAGATTCCATTAATAATCTGATTGCATGATGGTTGTTTTCCCCCACCTTCAAGAATCAGCACTTTTCTAAAAAGAAAAAGTTGACGTTTGTCCCTTACATTCCAAAGGATTTGCGTCAACTTTTTTCGTTATGAAAAATCATGTTTCTGTTCTGTTCAGATTTTATATACGATTCTGTCCATGTTTTTTTCGTTCATTTCCTGCATGAATCACAATGCATTTTCCCAACTTTTTATATTCTGCTTATGATGTATCGTATTTAGAATCGTGTGCGGCAGGACATTGTAGTTACTACGTTTTATAATTCCTACTCTTTTAGTCAGATTTATTTTTTCTTGTGATATAGTTACTATGTTGATTTTGACCGATCATATCAGCAGATCTTCTTCTCGTAATTATGTAGTGTACTGCTGCCGATCTGGAAGATGATCTGCTGATGGTGTTAGTTGTGTCTAATCAACAAAATACGCTGTGATTACTTGGATTGTTGAGTTGATAGGCAGTGTGTCTATTATCGTAGATGATGGGTGATGCGGGGTGAGATGGGATGTACGCTCCTTATCTCCCAGGTTCCCACCTATGTCCACAATTCTGACATACATTCATAGGAGTTCCAGATCCCAAGAATCCGGTCCAGAATGAATAACCTCTTGTGGTTGTACCAATGGAAGTTGAACCACAGCGAGGACAGTGAGGTTTTGGTGGAGTTAATGGCTCTAAAAAATTTATAACAGGTTCAGCTTTCCAAGCCTCATAATTTGGATTTTCTGGAGTAAGATATTTATCTACATCTCCTGATGGAATAAAGTTGAATTCTGGCACATGTTTATAATGTTCCAAGTAGCTTATTAACTCATTAACTTCTCCTCCATCTACATTAATACATTCACTTATAATTTCATAAAGATCTGCATATTCACTTGTATTCATTTCCCACGTTTTAAAATTAAATTTTTGAAGATATTCTATTGCAGGAGTCATATCATATGGTTTACCTTTGTATATCATTTTATTTGTTTCTAAATTGGGTTGTTTTCCAATTGGATAGCCACAATGTATACATTTTTCTGATTTATCAGAAATTTCTTCTCCTCATTCAGGACATTTAATAAGCATATATTTATTCTCCCTTGATTACATAATTATTTATCTCCCAGGCCACCATTTATAACCGCACTTCTGACACAGATTCTTCTTCTGTGAAGCTCCGATCCAACCGAATAATCCGTAACCTTGTTCTTCAGTTGTGATGGATGTTGAGCCACAGCGAGGACAGGTGAGTTGGTTTTGTTGGAATGGTTGAGGATGAGATGGTTGTATTTTAGGCGTTAATGATTCGTTAGATATATAATCATTAGTATTAAAACTAAAGTTATTAAAATCATTTTCTATACATAATGTAAGAAGTTTATATGATAATACCGCTTTTTTATTTTGGACATTCCATCCTAAGAACTTATTTATTGCATTTGTAATATTTCCTGCATTTAAAGCAACTTGTATATATCATTACTATTGAAAATTGGTTTGTCAACATCAGGACGAACCCAAGTTTCAAAACTCCACTTACATTGATTGTACAAATCATCTTTATCTTCTAGCGATAACTCATTTACAGCTTTTTCCAGATATGTTAGATCAATAACCTCTCCATCAATTAAACAAGAATATTGGTAATTGCTACTTTCAGAAGTAATCGGATATCCACAATGAATACAAGCTGGTGCTTTATCTGATACCTGACCACCACATTCTGGACATTTTATTAAAGCCATCGTACATTCTCCTCTCACAGCTTACATTTCAATCATATCAGCCGCCAGTCACAGAATTCTGAGTTTTTATCTTACTGTAACTTTGCACTTCACTGTCTTGCTTCCAGACTTAACAGTAATAACTGCTGTACCTTTTTTCTTTGCAGTGATCTGACCTTTTGAATTTACAGTTGCAACTTTTGTATTACTAGATTTGTATGTAATTTTCTGCTTACTAGTAACCGGAGCAAGCACTGGACGCAATACTGCTTTCTGTTTTCTTTTCAGTTTCAGATTCTTAGCTGCACCTGTAATCTTTTTGGTCTTTACAGCAGTCTTCTGAACAGTTACTGTTACAACTTTCTTCAAGCCACTCTTCAGTGTAATTGTAATTTTTGCTTTGCCTTTTTTGCTTCCAGCTTTAATTGTGCTTGTTCCATTTGCTCTTCCATATACTCTTACAACCTTTGTATTATTTGACTTCCAGGAAACAATTGAATCACCAGCAGCTAGTCCAGATACTCTTAATGCAGTTGTTTTCTGTTTTGTTTTTAAAGGTAATGAAGTTGCAGATACACGTATAGTCTTCTGTAATGCACTTCCCACTTCTCGCTGCTCACTCTTACCACATGCACTACAAGAGTGCGACTGCTTCTCTGGTGAAAATACAGTTGCCTGACTGATGGTTTTCCAGGAACTGAACTCGTGTCCGGTCGCTGGAATCTTCTTCTGTTCTGTTATTACTTTATTGCAGACGGAACAGTGGCTTCCTTCTGTCAGACCATCTTTCTCACATGTTGCTTCTACTGCTGCATCCTTGACTTCCTTATGTCCAAGTGCTTTGATATCCTCTGTCTTTGTTGCTTTACAGCTTGTACATGTATATGTCTTTACTCCTGTTTCTTCACAGCTTGCGTCTTTTGTGATTTTTCCTGCGTCCCAGGCATGTCCTGTTGCTTTGATATTTTCTGTATAACTTTCTCCACATAATTTACATGTTTCTTTCGCATATCCCACAGTCTCACAAGTCGGATTAGAAATTATTTCTTTTTCATAAACATGTGTATGTTGAGCCACATAATTGCAATATACTTTTACTTTATCATTATTTATATTTATACCAAGCTCAGACCATTCATTCTCTGTACCTACATATCTAATTATTTTTAAATTATTACAATTAGTAAAACTCCATTTGCTTATTTTTTTACAACTCTTTGGAAGTTCAACTATTTCAAGACCGTCACATCCATCAAATGCTCCATCTTCAATATATGTTACGCTCTCTGGTATTTCTAACTTTGACAACTTTTTACATTCAGAAAACGCATATCCTCTTATACTCCCTACTCCATTTGGAATTTGAATCTCTGTTAATGAACTGCAACCTCCAAACGCTTCAAATTCTATATAAGTAATACTTTTGGGAAGTATTATCGAAGTTAATTTTGCACAGTTATAAAATATCTGTTTTGATAAGCCATGTACTCCATTAGGAATTTTAATCTTTTCAAGACTACTACAATCATTAAAAGCATTTTCCCCCAAACTGGTCAGTCCCTCATGCAACTCAACTTTGGAAAGATTTTTGCATCCAGAAAACGCATAATTCTGTATCGTTATCACACTTTCCGGAATCTCTATAGATACTAAACTACTACAGTTTCTAAAAGCACTATCACATATCTGTTTCAAGCTATCTGAAAAAGTAACTCTTTTCAGATTTATACACTCTCTAAATGCATCAAATTCAATATTTCTAACTGATTTTCCAATGATAACTTCATTAACATTATTACATCCATAAAAATCTCCATTTCCTATCTCTTTTATTCCATCTTCAATAATAATACGATTTATTTTTTGTCGGTATTGATACCAAGGCGCATTATATTTACTATATCCATTTATTGAACCATTTCCAGAAAATATTAAATTTCCATCTTCATACAACTTCCAAGATACAGCATAAACGCCTTCATTTAACGTCCCACTTGCAACTATATTTTCTTCTTCACTTTCTTTTACTACCCCATCAGAAAACAATGCAATATCATCATTGCTTACTTCCTGCGCAAAATCCTGCCGTATATCATCATTTTCCTCTTGAAAATCCACTTCTGCTGCCTGGTCCGAATCTTCCTCAATAATTTCAGATTCTTCTGACACTACATTCTCTTCCACCCCCACAGTAACATCGTCAGAAAAATCTTCCACTGCTACATCTGCATCCAGATCAGCCGCAAATACATTTCCTGGTACTATTGACATAATCATCGCTAATGATAATGCCATTGACAACACTTTCTTTAACTTCATACGTTTTCCTCCGTATTCTTTTTTTATAATAAAAAGACACCACTCCCACACATTTCTAGGAAAGTGATGCTTTAATATCATCTGTCTTAATCTCTGTTTCTTGTTGCAACTGGCTGTCGTACATTCGCTTAGACCCTGTAGTTTTGCGTCACCGGATTTCCCCGGCTATGCCCTATTCAGTTTTACATAATATTCACAAACATTTCACAATTCGCTATAACGAATTATACTCCTTCAGTGCATAAATGTAAATATGCTGTGAGTATATTCTAAGAAGATCATGTCAACTTTCACATCCAAAGATTCTGTACACTCAGAACATTTCAGAGATCCAGATCTTCAACTCCAATCTTCATCCTGAGTTTGGTAATCTTAGAACTCTTACTATTGATGGCGAGCCTTGGTTTGTAGGTAAAGATGTTGCAGAAGCTTTGGGGTACCAGAATGGTAGTCGAGATATTAACAGACATGTAGCTGAAGAGGATCGTCAAAACTACCGAAATGGTACTTTTGAAAGTAACAGAGGAATGACCATCATCAACGAATCCGGCCTCTACTCTCTCATTCTCAGCAGCAAGCTAGAGAAAGCTTCGATGGGGTACTCATCTGACACCCTATCATTAGTATTAGCAAAGTGCTCCATCCTGCTGCCACTCCCTAGAATCTCTTCACCATTCTTCTTGTGCGATCTCTCAATTTGCAGTATTCTTATATTATCAAGATCCGAAGGAGGAACCGACATGAAAAAGAATCTCAAAAAATACCTTGTCCTTCTTCTTGCTGCAATCATGATATTCTCACTTCCACTTTCAGCATCAGCGGCAACTAAGAAGAATGTCACAAAAACGTACAAAAAATCTGTAACCAGAATGTTACGAGGATTTGACAGTTATTTTGGCTATTGCTGTGGCAAGAATCAGTACTTTAAATTTGACAATTATGCAAGAACAACTATGACCTATATGAGAACTCTCCTTCCTAGTCATAAGGCATCTTATGTCAAGAAGAAACTCCGTCCACAGCTAAAACTTTACTTCAACACTTCAACTGTAAAATTCAAAAAGTATACTGGATTTGGACTTCCAAGAAATCCTTCTTACTTATTCTGTAACGATAAGGGCAGAATTGTTTATACTTATGGTGACTGGGGTGAGATTGCACCAAAAGGATTCGTCAAGAAGATCCTCCGAACCAGTTCTAAAAGATTCGAAGTAACTTACAACGTCTATTTATACAGTAGTTACACCAAAAGAACTTGTGGTCATATGGGCACATACAAAATATATCTCAAGAAGGCTAACAATAAGAATGGCTTCGTCATTACCAATATAAAACAAACAGTAAACAAAAAATTACGTATATAAGATCACACTGAAGGCACATCCTCTATTCTGGAATGTGCCTTTTTTATTGTATTGCATTATTTTACACTCATCTCACCAATCTGTCATAGTACTAGCTCTATTCGTCTGTATATGTTCTAAAATCGTTCCTAGGATTGTTCATGTAAACTTCTCTGGATTTTAGTATAAAACAGTTTGCAGGGCAGAATACGAGGTCGTTTGCTGAGTAATGCTATGTAAGATGCTATGCTGTCACTAGAAAGACTATACAGCCTCTTTTCCTGCTGCCGGGACGAAGATCATCAGCTGTGATCGGGCATATTGTGAGTTACATTTCAACTTAAAAAGTGAAAAAAGGCTCATAAACTATCAGTTTTCGTTCTGATAATCTATGAGCCTAGATATTCATGCTTGTTATGTATTCCATTCTCTATTCTTCTACTTTTGGCAAGCGTAGAAGATTCTCCTTTCTTCAATCATGAGTTCTGTTTTTACGTAATCAAGACGTAATCATTAGGTAATCATTTTCTATGATTTTTAAAATACCCAAATTTCCTCAAACCCTTGATTTTACTAGCTTTCAATCGGGGCAACAGGATTTGAACCTGCGACCTCACGGCCCCCAGCCGTGCGCGCTACCAAGCTACGCCATACCCCGATGGATGTTATTATAACAATCCGTTTTTTATTTTGCAACTATTTTTTAGATTGAGAGAGGGCAGATGCCCCTCTCTCATGATACCGGAACTATATTTGTAACTACATCTGTATGACTGTAACGATCATACCTTGTTTTCTTATTTTTAAAAGTTAACGCAGCTTTTCTCTGCGCCATGCTTATCGAAACAATTCCTGTTTTATCAGAAGCTGTCACATTGGCTGTATCCGGTAAAATATACTCAAACTGATAGCGCAATGTCGGCAACTCACTGACCGTATATGTGCCTGGCTGAATTCCGGTAAAAGAACATTTCATCACTGCATCTTCTCCTGCCATTGCATATTTTCCAGGTTTAAATTCCACATATTTTTCATAAACATGCGTTGCTCCCAACTGATCTTTTCCCGTTATTCTGAATCGAAATACCGGGTTTCCGTGTGCCCATGTGATATCTGCTTCCCTGATTCTTTTTGTCACAGTGATCTCGCCATCAGTAAGCACTGTATTTCCTTTTACCCACGACTGATTTGTATTCTGCGTGTCCTGCATCCTGTCTGAAACAATTGTTCTCGATGCCGTATTTTCAATCGCATAAAACTCATTCGATCTCTGATAATGATTATGCGAATCAATTTCCTGGTTGCTTCCTGCCTGCACTTTTATCCTGAAATAATACGTCACATTGTTATATGCTTCGTCTGTTTTGAGGAAATTAGAATCAGCACGAAAAACAATCGTATTGGAACGATTTTCAATATTAAAGAAACGTGTCACATCATTTCCCAGTGCAGTCATGACACTGGCACTTCGATATTTCAGGCAGGAATCCAGAACATCTTTCAATTCAAAAGAGCTGTAATTTCCCGGAAGAAGCTGCTGTCTGATCACATAATCAAAGTTTTTTCCCTCTGTGATCTCATATGCCGGATCATTATCTGTGAATGTATGCCTTGCCATGGACTCAAAGGAAGCATTTTCATCTCCAACCCTTTTTTCAGGTCCCGGATTCGGTTCATAGCTTCCAATCGTCTGCCCCGTTGAAAGGTAAAATGCATTCTGCGCGCCTGTACTGTTTTTCCATGAATCCTGTGCCAGCCAGTTGATAATAAAAGAGCCATTAAAGTCCAGCTGACACCAGCCCTCCACATCATCTGTAGTTATATTTCCTCCATCTGCTTTTCCACGTATCTCACGAAATGCATTTCCATTTGCTGTCGTTCCCTCTGTTGTTCTCAGATAATCATAACCACTCCTGAGGTATATATGATCAACACCCCAACTGTCATATGTCCGGATTCCCTGCCCACTGTCCAGATCTACTGCCGTTATATGTCCTTTGGGATAAATCTGCACACTTGTATTATGATTCAGGAATTCAAACTGAAATCTTACCGATCCAACTGAAATAGTATTAAATGCAATTCTGTCTTTGTAAAACAGCACACATGGTGTAATCTTTGTTTTGTCTTTTCCGACATGACCATTGTTCACGGTTCCCCAGGCCGGTACGGTCACTTTCAGATCTACGATCTGTCCCTAATACTCGCCTACATTGCTATAGATTGCTGTAATGGCATCCGTATTACTTGTATTGCCAATTGCACAAGCATAAAAACTCTGACAATATTCTGTCGTATATCCCTTATTGTCTCCAAACCAGTTGTGTATTTTATTGTTCAGGCTGTCGTTTTTTCTGCTTATATAAGAAAGCTGTGTAACTCCTTTTCGAAAAGCATAGGTAAAAGCATATTCCGGTCGCATTTTGTAATTTGGTCCTACCCATTCTACGGGAATACCACTTCCTGCATATGTAGCAATTGATTTTTCATTATCCATGAAAAGATCTTCTTCTCCCATTTCAGCATTCAGTTCCAGCTCCTGTTCTGGATTCTCTTCTACTTCAGCATCTATGTTCTCCTGTTCTTCTTCAAAAGAAATTTCTGTCTCTTCTTTTACTTCCGATGGATCTTCCTCAGCTTCTGTATCACTTTCGGACAAATCAATTCCTTCATTTTCTGTATTTTCTTCGTTGTCTTCGGATGTCGAATCATCACCATCTTTCATTTCTGTCTGGTTTTGCGAAATATCATCTTCCACACCATCTGCCTCCATACTGTTTTCCCACAGCCTGTCTTCTGCAGATGCCTGAACTCCTGCCATCGCAGAAAATGTCAGCACCGAAGCCAATATGATTCCCGCTATTTTTTTCTTCATGATTCGTTTCCTCCTTTAAAGCATCTGATACACAAAGTGATCGCTCCGGAACCCAGAAGAAGAATGAGCAGTACCAACGGTTCAGAATCATCTCCTGTCCTGACGGGATTTTTTCTCCGTGTTTTTATATCTTTTTCTTGTGCAGCTCCACCAGCACTCTCACTGCCCACACTCTCATAAGAAGAGAATTCTTTTTTTTCATTTTCTTTTACCGCAAATATCCATGTGATATCTGTTTTTTTCAATGCATACGCATTATCCCATTCCCGTGGAATTTCAAGCTGAAACTCCAGCCTTCCTTTCTGCCCGCTTTTAAATTTTCCAAGAGATCTCGCCTTTGCAAGTTCAGCAGCATCAAGAGTTCCTTTATAAAGAATTTTTTTGTTTTGACTGATTTCAAAACGAACTTTTTTCAACATATTCATCTGTTCTTCTGATCTTCCATCCGTATTCGTCTGAAAAAAGAGTTCAGCTTCCTGATCTGTTGTGTTTGCAATCTGAACAGCATCCTTCAGTATATCTCCTGGCATGGCAGATTCCAGGTTTGTAAAAAAATCATCCGGTACAGCAATCAATTTGTGTGCTTTTCCATTAAATTCTACAGATAATTTTGTATTGCCTTTTTTACAGGTCAATGTACCATCCTGCTCATGCACACATTTCTGTATCACCTGATTTCCCCATGGTGACATTGCACTGAAATCCGGTTTGAAATTAGCAGCCTGAATCGCATCAGCCTGAATATCCACTGCAATTTTCTGTTTTGCATGTTCTTCCGTCCAGGTATCTGGGATTGAAATATTCTGAAACAGATCTGTGCTCTCCTGTTTTTTCAATACTTTCGTGTAATAATAATATTCTCCACGTTTTACCCATTCACCTGAGATTCCTCCAATGTTTTCATCTTTCAGGCATTCCAGTTTTCCGTTTTCTCCGGCATATGTGATTCTGGCCCTGATCCAGCAGGGAAGTGCATTGTTTTTTATTCTCGGGATTTTGGATATCGTCTGACCGGGCACCACCTCCGATGGCTGCGTGTACTTTACCTCGCCCTTTCCCTTACTGGCATATTCCGAAATAGATATACTGATATCTCCCACGGAAATATGATTCACTACAGCCAGCCTGTCCGAAAAAGATGCGAAGGCCACCGCTGCCGAAAGGATAGCCGTCAAAAGAAAACCTGTTATGATTTTTACTGATTTTCTCATATTTTCACCTGCCTTTTATAATTCACCAGTATAATACTCCCAGGCTTTCTGATAATTTTCAAATGGTCCTGCTTCTACAGATTCCTGATATACCTGTATTTGGAATTCATTCAACAGTTTCCAGTATTTTTTTTCAACTCTGGCATGATCAATAAGAAATCCTGTACAAAGCTGTGTAGTTGCCTCGCCTTCTCTGAGGATCTTTTTGTAATAATAAAATCCATCATCTCCGTAGATCCAATTTTCGCTATCTGTATTTTTCATAGTAACAGCTTTTCCAATATCGCTGTTTGAATATCCGACAGCCACACGTACATAACAGTCTGTACTGGTCTGATTCTGTCCGGAAGGATTGTTTGACACCCATATTTTCTTGGCTATGTCAATATCCTTATCCGGAACGATCGTGGGTGGATTCGGAAAATCCTCTCCAATTTCTGATGAAATATTTCCTGGTGTCACAATATTTCCAGCCTTATCATATGCAGACTGATAAGCAGCGGTTCCCTGCACTCCGACAAGGACTCCCAGTAAAATCCCCATACCGGCAAATATTCTTTTTTTGCCTGTCATATGTTGTCACCCGCTTTCCACATTATTATTCTGTAACTTGTCCCGGCTGGTTTTTGTTCTGATCTACATATTTCTGATATGCATTTCTTGCCTGTTCAACCACATTCTCAGCATCACCACCGGTATAGGATGCCTGGATCGCATAAGCTCTTACCGGAATTTCCAACTGCTGACCATCCAGCTGTCCTTCAATGATATTCAGGAATTTCACCGTGTCAAATAGCGATTCTGTTGTTTCCTGCGGTTTGAGAATTTTATTATACGTAAAAACATATACCTGATTATTTCCAACCTTCTGTGAATTCAGTTTTGTCCAGCTGGCTTTTGACTGAAATGAAAAAAGTTCCTGTACCCTTTTTTCCAGCCGGCTTCCATTATCTGCCGCCGCAATCACATTTGCTGTCGGTATTGAAACTTCCAGATATGCATAAGCATCATTAATTCCGGTATTTTTAATCCTTGGATCTTTACTGATCACCTTTCCCGGCTCTATCTTTTTATGGTCATCAGGTTTCCAGTTATCTTCTGTCAGTTCCACATCTACCTTTCCTACTGTAAACTGATTGGAAACCTTATCATAGTCTGTCAGATATGCGGATACTCCACCAACTGAAGCCAGACATAAAACACCTGTCAGAAGTAAAATTTTTTTCATGTTATTTTTCATAGATTCTTTCTGCGCTTTTTCTGCTGCGCTCTCCTTTCCATTGTATAAGCAGGAAAAACATTTCCTGTAAGATCATGACTGTCAGTATTCCAAATATCGTTCTCTGTCTGACAAATACTGCTGCATAACCAAGACAGGGAAGCGAAAATATCACTTTACCTATAATCTGATCTGCAGTCACAACCGTCGGATCTTCCCTATTGTTTGCATCACCTTTTGTTACATATCCTTTGTGTTCTTTTCGGATCACTCTGTGTGTCACTCTGGTTTCACCGACCTGATAAGTAACAATATCACCAATTTCCGGTCTTCGTTCCTTCGTATCCGTAAAAACGATTCCTCCTGTTCTCAGTACCGGCTCCATTGACCCTGACATGATCGAATCAACAGAAATACCAATCTGTGGAAGAAGCAGTAACATCACACCCAATATCCCGATCAATGTAAAAAAAATTCTTCCGGCTTTTTCTGCCGTTCTCATATTTCTCCTTTCCTGTGTTATTTTGTAAATCTAAAATGGATTGTTTGCAGATCTGCATGAATTGATAAAAAGATTGTCTTAAGATGCCTTTATCTTATGCTCTGTGGCATTAAATGTCAATAAAATTCGTTCGCCATATTCTGACAGAAGACAGAAGAATATAACAAAAAACGACATGTCCAACTAAAATTGAACATGTCGTTTCTATAATCGTATTTAATACGTGAACCTCAAACTCCGTTACACTACGTTTGAGTAGCGTAACTTATGGAACTTCAAATTACGCTTCGCTCCATTTGAAGAGCGCAGGTATTGAACCTCAAACTCCGTTACACTTCGTTTGAGTAGCGTAAATTTCCTTACGGAAATTTACTTAGTTGTTGATCAGTTTGTCTTCACCATTCCAGCTGTACAGTTTACGGATTTCTTCACCAACTTTTTCTGACGGATGTTCAGAAGCAAGTTTTCTCATTGCTTTGAAGTGAACCTGTCTTCCAGCGTCAGACATATCAAGCAGGAAGTCTTTTGCAAATGTACCATCCTGGATATCTGTCAGGATCTGTTTCATTGCTTTCTTTGTTTCTGCTGTAACGATCTTTGGTCCTGTGATGTAATCGCCATACTCAGCTGTATTGGAGATAGAGTATCTCATTCCCTTGAATCCTGACTGATAAATCAGGTCTACGATCAGTTTCATTTCATGGATACATTCGAAATATGCATTTCTCGGGTCATATCCAGCTTCGCAAAGAGTTTCGAAACCAGCCTGCATAAGTGCAACAACACCACCACAGAGAACTGCCTGCTCACCGAAGAGGTCTGTTTCTGTTTCTGTACGGAATGTTGTTTCAAGAAGACCAGCTCTTGCTCCACCAATAGCAAGACCATATGCAAGTGCTCTGTCAAGCGCTTTTCCTGTATAGTCCTGTTCTACTGCAACCAGACAAGGAGTTCCTTTTCCAGCCTGATATTCGCTTCTTACTGTATGTCCCGGAGCTTTTGGCGCGATCATAGTAACATCTACGTTCTTTGGTGGAACGATACATCCAAAATGAATGTTGAAACCATGAGCGAACATCAGCATGTTACCCTCTTCAAGGTTTGGCTCGATGTCTTTTTTGTACATATCTGCCTGTTTTTCATCATTGATCAGAATCATGATGATATCTGCCTGTTTTGCAGCCTCTGCTGCTGTATATACTTTAAAGCCCTGCTCTTCGGCTCTCTTCCAGGACTTACTTCCTTCATACAGACCAATAATGACATTGCAGCCTGATTCTTTTAAGTTAAGTGCATGTGCGTGTCCCTGGCTGCCATAGCCGATAATTGCAATGGTCTTACCATCCAATAATCCTAAATTACAGTCTTCCTGGTAAAAAATCCTGTTTGCCATCTTTGTTTCCTCCTAAGCTATTTGTAAAATAATATTTATCGTTAAAGGGCTGTACCCCTTAGCAAACTAAAAACAGTATGTAAAATATCCTACAGGAATTTTACATCACTGGCACCTCTGGAAAGTCCTGTGATACCAGTTCTTGCAAGTTCAAGTATCTCATATTCACCAAGGAGATCAATAAAAGCACCTAACTTACTCTTACTTCCTGTCATCTCAATGACCAGTGAAGTTCTTCCCACATCAATCACGTTTGCACGGAAAATATTTGCTATAGAAATAATTCCCTCGCGCTGATCCGGTCTGGCAGCTACCTTGACCAGAACCAGTTCTCTGCTCACGCTATTATCTGGTTCAAGAACCTTAATATCTCTTACATCGACCAGCTTTGCCAGCTGTTTGGTGATCTGTTCCAGTATTAAGGTATCTCCACTGCATACTACAGTCATTCTGGAATAACGTTCATCCGCAGTCACGCCGACTGTCAGACTGTCAATATTATAACCTCTGCGGCTGAACAACCCGGAAATACGGCTCAACACACCTGCAGTGTTATCTACTAACAGGGATAAAATTCTTTTCTGCATAACGCACCTGCTTTCAATACTTTAATCTTTTAAATTATTCCCTTGTAAAATCGTTTACATGTGTTTTATTATAGCAACAATAAATCGTTTGTCAACGATAAAATTTGGATAACTTGCATTTTTTGACATTTTATCTATTTTTATACAAGATATTTTTTACGAAGGACTTCGATGTTTTTAGGATTCATGTAGAGTGCTTTTTTCATAAACATATTCATGGAACCAAAATCTTTTTTTATTGTTTCAAATACGATATCCAGATACTCTTCCTTGACTCTGTAAAACAGACGTATCTTATCCATGACCTGATTGTCCACGATCATTTTGGTTTCAAGAAAACGAATCATATATTCCATTTCTTTATCCAGATACATGTTTGTTTTCATAAAATCCTCGTAAATCGTTTTTTTCGGTACTCCCAATGCGCAGAGAAGAAGAGCGGTTCCTACACCGACACGATCTTTACCTGCACTGCAGTGCCAGAGCACAGCTCCCTCATTCTGATGCAGAAGTACATCCAGAAAACGTGCATACTGTTTGATGCTGTATTCATCATGAACCAATGATTCATATTGCTTCAGCATGAATTCTTCAGGAATTTCTTTAAAATTCCTCAGAAGTTCTGTCGGGCTTCCTGATCTGGTAATTCCCAGTGTTTCCTCATCAACGATCGGAATCTCATGATATTGTACACCCTCAATAATAGTATCCGGCTTTTCCAGACATTCCATCCGAGTTCTGAAATCCACAACCGTAGAAAGATGATATTCATGTGTCAGCATATCTTGATCCGTAATAGATATATGATACAGACTTCCGCTACAAAGAAGGCGTTTCGGCAGAATATGTCTGCCATCCTCTGTTTCTAATGCACCAAGATCTCTGGTATTCGGAAGACTTTGCATCGAAATCCGGCTTCCCTGGGGAAAAACTGTCACCATCTGAGGATTCAGAGCCCGCATAAGCTGTATACAGTTCTGTATCTCCCTGTCCGTCATCTCAAATTGGTATCTTTTCTTTCTTCGTGTAATGATCACCAGTGAACTGGTACTGTATTGCTTCTGTGCTCCACCTTCTACGCCTTCTTTTCGTTTATATGCCCAGATGATATCTTTGCACGGCAGATAATTCATCATCATATGTTTGGAAAAAATAAAGTTGCCATCCTCTATTCTTATTTTTCCGTATTTCATAATCTCTCCCTCTATATAACTCTACTGTACACTGTATTTACACTGCTCAGATAAGTCCAAGTTTTGTAAGCCCGTTTTGAATTCCATAGTGGAACATATCTGTTGTAACATAATCTGCCAGTTCCCTGATTTTAGGCGAACCATTACCCATAGCAACTTTTGTAGCCGCATATTCAAACATGGAAAAGTCATTGTTGCTGTCTCCAAATACTACGGTATCTTCCCATTCTATTCCAAAGCTCCTGCACACCGCTGCAATTCCAACTGCCTTATTGCATCCCTTTGGAACCAGTTCGACCGTAGTTCCGACAAATGCATTATTTTCATGGTGAATCACATCATAGTATGGAGACAGTTCTCTGCAAGCCTGATCCGCATCACATCCGTCCTGCATCTTGGCACTGATCTTATTGATATGCATACAGTGTTCATTACCTCTGATCGGACGCCATTTTGGTCCAAGAGCTTCTGTGATCAGATCCGCATACCAGTTTACCTCTGTGGTATATTCATCTTTGTCATAATACATATAATCTGCACCTTCCATTACTGGAATCAATCCATATTTTCGAAGAATCTCCACAGACTTTTCAGCTACTTCCGGCGTCATTTCATTGTTATAAAGTCTTTTTCCATCTTTTTCAATCGTAGCACCACATGCGCTGATCATCCCTGTAAATGGAATCCGTTCAAGATACCACGGCACAAATGCACGGCTTCTGCCCGTACACAGCCATGCTTGATGTCCATTTGCGATCAGTTTCTTAATTGATTCTATCGCACTGTCCGGTACTCCTTTTTCTATATCACAGATTGTCCCATCTGCATCAAAAAAAACTGCTTTTTTATCGCTCATCATTCTGTCCTTCTTTTCGTTCTGCCATTTCTTCTGCATAATATTTCATCCAAAACTTTTACGCAAAAAGTTCTTCTGCTGCTCTGACCAGGTATTCGGTATCCTTCACGCCGGCGGTCTCATATGGTGAATGCATGGCCAGCTGAGGCAGACCGATATCCACCGTATTCATCGGAACCTGCGTATTGGAAATATTTCCAAGAGTTGATCCCCCTGCAATATCAGAACGGTTCACAAAGGTCTGATATGGTACACCGGCTTTTGTACACAGCTCCTTAAATATCGCTGCAGATACTGCATCTGTACAGTATTTCTGGTTTGCATTAAATTTAATGACTATCCCCTTGTTCAGTACCGGATGATTGGTCGGATCTGTCTTATCCGTATAGTTCGGATGAAGTGCATGTGCATTATCTGCAGAAACCATAAAACTTCCAGCCAGTGTCATCAGGTATTCTTCGTAAGTTCTTCCAAGTCCCATATTGATACGAAGAAGCGTATCTTTCAGGAATGTTGACGCAGCTCCCTGCTTTGTTCCACTTCCGACTTCCTCATTATCCATCACACAATGCACTGCGATTGATTCATGATTCTGCGCACGAAGCAATCCTTCCATGGAAGCAAATGCACACTGCAGATCATCCAGACGTGCAGATGAAACAAATTCCTTATCCGCCCCCCAGATGGTTCCCGGCATACGATTATATAAAAACAGATCATGGCTGATAATGTCTTCCTTTTTTACGCCAGTCTGCTCAGCAATGATTTCAAGCAATGTCCGATCTGTATTTCCCACTGCAAATAATGGCTGAAGATCTTTCTGTGGATTATAAGACACTCCATTATTCGCTTCACGATTCATATGGATTGCAAGATTTGGGATCATTACCAGGTCACGTTTTATATTTATCAGTTTTTCTTTCAGTCCGCCATTTCTGCGGATGATCACTCTTCCAGCAACCGAAAGTGGTCGGTCAAACCATGGTGCCATCAGCATTCCACCATATTTTTCCACATTTAGTTTTACATAACTGTTATCCACTTTTATTTCCGGATTTTCCTTGATCTTAAAAGATGGTGAATCGCTGTGACTCGCCATGATATGAAATACTCTGGATTCCTTTTCCGGGATACAGAAAGCGATCAGAGCAGAATTATTTCTGGTCACCAGATATTTTCCTCCCGGAATCAGCTTCCAGTATTCTTTTTCCGAAAGCACTTCAAATCCATTTTCTGTTAATCTCTTCTGCATTTCGTCCACTGCCTGAAATGCTGTTGGACTTTTCTCTATAAAATCAAGCAGTTTTTCTGTTGTTTCTATGTACATCTATTACAACTCCTTTGACCGGTATCCGGTTGTATTTCATAAAATCCGGCTACGTTCTTGATAAAAAATATATGCATTAAGATTATACGGTATATTTTTTTCTATGGCAACGAAAAAGAGGCAGTTTGTCAAAAACCACCTCTTTTAAAACTTTTTCGCTCTATTCTTTATACAAATTTATAAGGCCTTGATTCTTCTAAGTGCCTCCTGTGTATTCTCATAGCTTCCGAACGCAGTCAGTCGGAAGAAGCCTTCGCCATGCGCTCCAAAGCCTGAACCAGGAGTTCCTACTACATGTGCATTTTCAAGAAGATAATCAAAGAAATCCCAGGAACTCATATTATTTGGTGTCTTCAGCCAGATATATGGAGCATTTACGCCACCGGATACAGAATATCCAGCCTCTTTAAGTCCGTTATAGATCGTATGGGCATTTCTCATATAATATGCAACCTGTTCTTTCAGCTGTGCTTTTCCTTCTGGTGAATAAACAGCTTCACCTGCGCGCTGTACAATGTATGGTGCACCATTAAATTTTGTTCCATGACGTCTTGCCCACAGATCATGCAGTGCAACGCCTTCTCTTACCAGATCTTTCGGAACGACCGTAAATCCAAGGCGAACACCTGTAAATCCGGCATTTTTGGAAAAGCTGCGCAGTTCGATTGCACAGGTGCGTGCACCTTCACACTCATAAATACTGTGCGGAACATTTTCTTCTGTAATATATGCTTCATAAGCGGCATCGTAAATGATCACAGAACCATTTTCATTTGCATAATCTACCCATTCCTGCAGTTTATCTTTTGTGATTGCTGCACCACTTGGATTATTCGGAAAACAGAGATAGATCAGATCCGGTGTCTCTACAGGCAGTTCCGGAAGAAATCCATTTGATTCCAGGCAAGGCATATAGATCACACCATCAAAGTTTTCGTTTTTCTTATTATAATCACCGGTGCGTCCTGCCATGACATTCGTATCTACATATACAGGATATACCGGATCGCAGACTGCAACTTTGTTCTCTGTACCAAAAATTTCCTGAATATTTCCGGAATCACTCTTTGCACCGTCAGATACAAAGATTTCATCCGCACTGATCTGGCAGCCGCGTGCCTCATAATCATTTTTTGCGATTGCACTTCTTAAAAATTCATATCCAAGATCCGGCGCATAGCCATGAAATGTCTCTGCATGAGCCATCTCATCTACAGATTTGTGGAGTGCATCTATGATCGCCGGAGCCAGAGGCTGTGTGACATCACCAATACCAAGACGGACGATCTGAACATCCGGGTTTGCTTCCTGATAGGCAGCTACTTTTTTTGCAATTGTAGAAAAAAGATAACTGCCTGGTAATTTCAGATAATTTTTATTAACCGTTACCATAATATTTATTCTCCTGTAATTTACTGATTTTTTCTTTTTTCAACTTCTTTGACAAGTGCCTCGCGTACTGCATCCGGACTTGCCTTACCTTTCAGTTCGCGCATCATCTTTCCAACAAAGAAACCAAAGACTTTTTCTTTACCGCCAAGCAGCTCCTCAAGCGGTCCCGGGTTCTCATCCAGGATCTTCTGAAGGGTATCATTGAGCAGGCCGGTATCTTCAACGATCTTCAGACCATGTTCCTCAATGTAACTTACCGGATCAATATCTTCCTCAAAAACTTTTTCAAAAACCTTCTTTGCGTTCTGTGCACTGACTTCTTTCTTTTCCACCATCTGAATCAGATCAGCCAGATGCTCCGGTGTAAAGGAAACTTTTTCCACATCCATTCCTTTATCCTTGGTCAGGCGAAGAACTTCTCCCATAAACCAGTTTGCTGCTTTTTTCGGGCTGCCGCAAAGTTTTGCCACTTCTTCAAACAACATGGACAGATGTCTGGATTCCGTAAGGATTCCTGCATCATATGCTGGAAGCTCATATTCAGACTGATAGCGAAGCTGTTTTTCTTCACGAAGTTCCGGCTGTGATTCACGCAGCTCTTCAATCCATGCATCGGAGATATGGATTGGCGGAAGATCCGGATCTGGGAAATAACGATAATCTTTTGCATCTTCTTTGGAACGCATTGCATGAGAAGATTCTTTGTTGTCATCCCAGCGACGTGTTTCCTGTACAACAGCTCTGCCCTCTTCGATCAGTTCGATCTGACGTTCTCTTTCTCCTTCAATCGCTCTTGCAATTGCTTTGAAAGAGTTCAGGTTTTTCATCTCAGTTCTGGTTCCGAACGTTTCACTTCCTACCTCACGCACAGAAAGGTTGACATCTGCACGCATAGATCCTTCCTGGAGTTTACAGTCAGATACACCAAGATACTGCATCATACAGCGAAGTTTTTCCAGATAGGCAATAACTTCCTCTGAACTTCTCATATCTGGTTCAGATACGATTTCGATCAGCGGAACACCACTTCGGTTATAATCCACAAGGGAACAGTCTTCCCATTCATCATGGATCAGTTTGCCTGCATCCTCTTCCATATGCATCTCATGGATACGTACCTTTTTCTTTCCGGCAGATGTCTCAATCTCTACCCACCCATCATGGCAGATTGGCAGATACAGCTGAGAAATCTGATAGTTCTGCGGGTTATCCGGATAGAAATAATTCTTTCTGTCAAATTTACAATACTGATTGATCTGGCAATTTGCTGCGATACCGGCTTTCAATGCAAATTCTACTACTTTCTTATTCAGTACCGGCAGAGACCCCGGCATACCGGTGCAGACCGGGCAAGTATGTGTATTCGGTGCTCCCCCGAATTCCGTGGAGCATCCGCAGAAAATTTTTGTTTTTGTCGCAAGTTCTACATGGACCTCAAGGCCAATAACTGTTTCATACTGTTTCATGCCTTTTTGCCTCCTTTCTCCGGAGCAGGGAAAGCGCCCCTCACTGCTTCATAAGCAGCTGCTGTACGGAGAATCTTATGTTCTCCAAAACAGTCACCGATCATCTGAATACCAATCGGCATTCCGGCCTTATCCTGACCGCACGGAACTGTGATTCCCGGAAGGCCGCATAAATTTACGGCAACCGTATAAATATCACCAAGATACATTGCAAGCGGATCTTTGAGGCTCTCTCCGATCTTCGGTGCTGTATATGGAGCAGCTGGAGCCAGAATCACATCATATTTTTCAAATGCCTTATCAAACTCCTGCTTGATCAGAGCTTTTGTACGAAGTGCTTTCAGATAGTATGCATCATAATAACCGGAGCTTAGAACAAACGATCCAAGCATGATACGACGTTTTACTTCTTCACCGAAACCTTCTATTCTTGTCTTTTTGTACATATCATGCAGTCCTTCATATTCAGCTGCGCGATATCCATATTTTACACCATCAAAACGTTCCAGGTTAGAGCTTGCCTCTGCACTGGCAATAATGTAATATGCAGGAATCATATATTCCATCGTCTCTACAGAGAAAAATTCAACGATTGCTCCCTGTTCTGTCAATGTTTTCAGTGTATTCATGAAAGATTCTTTGACTTCCGGATCAAGACCCCTGGCAAGAAATTCTTTCGGTACACCAAATTTCATTCCAAAAAGCTTTTTCTCTTCAATGCTCTTTGAAAAATCGAGATCTTTGCGATCAAGAGATGTACTGTCCTTCGGATCATGTCCGGAAATCACTTCCAGAAGTGCCGCACAATCTGCTACATTTTTTCCCACCGGACCGATCTGATCCAGTGAAGAAGCATAGGCAACCAGACCATAACGGGATACGGTTCCATACGTCGGTTTGATTCCAGTCACACCACAGAAAGAACTTGGCTGACGGATGGAACCACCAGTATCAGACCCAAGTGCCATAAACGTTTCTCCAGCCGCTACAGCAGCACAGGAACCGCCGGATGAACCTCCCGGCACATGTTCCAGATTCCATGGATTTCTTGTAACTCCATAGGCAGAAGTCTCTGTAGTACTTCCCATTGCGAATTCATCCATGTTTGTCTTTCCTATAATGATCATCCCTGCTTTTTCCAGACGATCAATTACTTCTGCATTATACTGCGGCACAAAATTCTCAAGTATCTTTGATGCACAGGTCGTTTTTTTACCTTTTATACAGATATTATCCTTCACCGCAATCGGAACACCGGCCAGCGGTCCTGTATATGTTCCATCCTGAATTCCTTTTTCTACTTCTTTTGCACGTGCATATGCTTCTTTTTTATACGTATCAAGATATGCATGCACTTTATCTTCTTTGCTCTCAATCTGGTCAAAGACTTCCTTCACACCATCCAGGACGCTGACTTCCCGCTGTCTGATCTTTGCCGCCAGCTCCAGAGCTGTCATCGATTCCAGTTCCATAATCTTTCTCCTCTATATGAATTCCCTTTCATTATCCGATAGTCTTCGGTACCTGATACTGTCCTTCTTTTGCTTTTGGTGCATTTGCAAGCATTGCTTCTTTGTTATCCCCGTTTGTTACCACATCTTCGCGGAAAACATTCTGATCACCAAAGATATGAGACAGTGGTTCTACTCCATCTGTATCCAGTTCATCCAGTTTTTCTACATAATCCAGCATCTTCTGCATGTCTTCTTTTGCTTTTTCCTTAGCCTCATCGCTGAGAGAGAGCTTCGCCAGAATACATACATTTTCAATTGTTTCATCATCTATGATCTTTGCCATTATTTTTTCCTCCCTGCAAACAGTTACGGTTCCAGTCTGTTCAGATCTCTCGGGAACAGACATGCCTCACGGACATTTTCCTCACCAAGAAGCTGCATAGTCAGACGTTCCAGACCGATACCAAGTCCTCCGTGAGGTGGCATACCGTGTTTGAAGGTATCCAGATACTGTTCCATACCTTCTTCTTCCATACCTCGTGCAGCGATCTTTGCTTTCAGCTGATTATAGTCGTGGATTCGCTGACCGCCTGTTGTAACTTCCAGTCCATGGAACAGAAGGTCAAAACTCAGTGTAAATTTATCATCCTGTGGATCATCCATTGCATAGAATGGACGTTTCTTCGACGGATAATGTGTAACAAACACAAAATCTGCATTGTATTCTTCTTTGAAACATCTTCCGATCAAAGCTTCTTCTTCCGGTTCCAGATCATATGGATTGCGGATCTTACGATTATATTTTTCGGAAACCAGTTCCTTAGCTTTATCAAAACGAACTGCTGGAATCTGATCTACTTTTGGAAGCTGAATCTTCAGGATCTGAAGTTCTTTTGAATAATCCTTCTTCAGAAGTTCCATTGCATACTGAAGAAATCCCGTCTCCATACCCATAATGTCTTCAAATCCATCGATATAACCCATTTCAAAATCGAGACTGGTATATTCGTTCAAATGACGTTTCGTGTTATGTTTTTCTGCACGGAATACCGGACCTGTTTCAAATACCCTGTCAAACACACCCACCATCATCTGTTTATAAAACTGTGGGCTCTGTGCCAATACAGCCGGTTTGTGGAAATAGCTGAATTTAAACAGGTTTGCTCCACCCTCGGCACCTCTTGCTCCGATCTTAGGTGTATGAATTTCTGTAAATCCCTGCTCATAGAGGAAATCACGGAACGCACGTACCAGTGCTTCCTGAATCTTGAATTTAGAACGTTCCTGAATATTACGGAGAGCGATCGGACGTAAATTCAGTTTTGCCTCCAGAGATGTATTTAATTTCCATTTATCAATTGCCAGCGGCATTGGTTCCGCCGGTGATGAAAGAATCTCGATCTCCTGAACCCGGACTTCTCTTCCATGAGGTGCTCGTTCTTCCTCATGGAGAATTCCTTTTACGCGGAGAGTCATAGCCTCTTTCAGATCGTGAATGGAAAGATTTGCTTTTTCATTTTCTACAACAGTCTGAAAAAGTCCCTCTCGTCTTCTCAGGATCACAAAAGCCACATCGCCCATATTACGGATGCTGTGAACGGCTCCTTCCAGAACTACTTCCTGATTTAAGAGAGAAGTACCAGTCAGTTCATCCCACTCGGTTACTTCTTTTTTGCAAATACCGTTCAAAAACTCCATTTCCTCATCCTCCATATATCTAGTCTTTTTTATTTAACTTTCGTATAACAGCATCAGAAGCATCTGTGCTGTTTCTACCATGTTTGTTCCGGAATCCATACTTGATTTCTGAATATATCGGTATGCTTCATCCTCACTCAGATGATTTCTCTGCATCAGCATCATTTTTGCATTAGATATATAATTCTGCTCTTTTTCAGTACGAAGCTTTGGCTTTTTCTTCTCCCTGCGCCTTTTTCGTTCCTGCTGCATCAGAATCATACTTACTGTATTAACCAGATCACTCGCTTTCATCGGCATTTCTACTAATAAAATTGATGGCGGTACTTCACAGATCACTCTCGCAGATGCCAGAAGCAGCATCTCGAAATCCCTTGGCATACACTCTGCCAGATCCAGATAATTCATATCTGGCAGCCGATGTCCACAGATCAGCACGCCACTTCCAAGTTCAGAAGCACTGGAAAGAGCATTAGAAGCAGTACTACATACAGAGGCTACCGCAAACCCATGGCGTTCCAGAACGCTACGGATTTTTCTGGCATCTTCTATTTTTGGTAATGCAATAACAATGCTGCTCATACCAGTGTCTCTCCTCCTTCAGACCTCATACGTTTCTCCTACAAGGCCACATGCTTACAGGCGATACAGATATTCTGCAATTTCCCAGTCAGTAACCTGCCTGGTATATCTAAGCCATTCATTTTTTTTGGCCGTTATATACTGATCACAGAATTCTTCACCAAGTACTTCTTTTACCCAGCTGCTTTCTTCAAAATAATCAATTGCCTCTTTCAGCGTTGACGGAAGATGTTCTGCCTGCTGACCCTTTGTCTCGAGGTTCGATGATTTCGTTGGGGTGATCTTATTTTTAATTCCATCCAGTCCTGCTGCCAGGCAGATTGCCAGAACAACATATGGATTCGCTGAAGTATCCGGACTCCGAAGCTCTACACGAATTCCCTCACCTCTGGTAACAGGAATCCTGACAAGTGAATTCTGATTATTTTCGGTCCAGGTAAGCTCTGTTGGTGCATCATAGCCCGGAACAAGGCGTTTATAAGAATTAACTATTGGATTGGTGATCAGAGCCATCTCCTTACTGTGTGCCAGCAGACCTCCAATAAAATAATAAGCTTCCTGACTGAGCTCGCCGTGATTCTGTGAACTTTCAAATACATTCTTTCCATCTTTTATAAGAGAAAACTGAATATGCATTCCAGATCCATTCACTTCAGCTTTCGGCTTCGGCATAAAGGTCGCATGAAGGCCATGTCTTTTTGCAACAATACGTACTGCCATCTTAAAGGTTGTAATGCAATCTGCAATTTTACGGATCTCACCATAACGGAAATCAATTTCATGCTGTGCCGGTGCAGCTTCATGATGAGAAGACTCCACTTCCATTCCCATATCTTCCAATGTAAGAACCATGTCACGTCTCGCATTTTCTCCAAGATCCAGCGGACTGATATCCAGGTATCCCGCCTGCTCATGTGTCACAGTTGTAGGATTTCCATTATCATCGGTATGAAACAGGAAAAACTCACATTCCGGATCAATATAACAGGTATAGCCTTCATCCTGTGCCTTACCTGCAACATTTTCCAAAATATATCTTGGACTGTTCTTATATGGCGTTCCATCCGGAAAATACAGATCACAGATCATTCGGGCTACTTTTCCCTGTTGTGGTCGCCATGGCAGAATCGCAAATGTATCCAATACTGGTCTTAAATACAGATCTGCATCTTTTAATCCCGATGTTCCTGCAATCTGTTCTCCATCTATCACACACTGATTATTCAACGCCCGAGGAAGTTCCCGAGCGGTTACAGCGATATTTTTGATTGCCCCAAACATATCGGTAAACTGAAGACGGATAAATTCTACGTCTTCTTCCTCAACCATCTGTAATATTTCCTCTCTGGTATAATTCCCCATAATATTCTCTCCTTATGATTATCTAAAAATAAATAAAAAAGGGGCGCACTTTCGGATGGTTACCCTCCAAAAGAACGCCCTTGTTCATGCAGGTATTATAGCAATCTGCATGATCTTTGTCAACTCTCTTTTTAGAGATTTGTATATCCCATCAGGGATTCATCTACTGCTCTGGCAGCCTCACGTCCTTCACGAATTGCCCACACAACCAGAGACTGTCCACGATGCATGTCACCCGCTGTGAACACACGCGAAACAGACGTTTCATACGCTTCAGGTTTCGTTTCAACATTTGTGCGTCCGTTAATCGATACTTTAAATGCATCTGTTACATATTTCTGGCTTCCCAGAAATCCAGCTGCGATCAGAACCACATCTGCCGGAATGACTTCTTCCGTTCCTTCTACCGGAACCATCATCATTCTTCCTGTCTTTTCATCTTTCTGACTTTTTAGTTTAACGATCTTCGCCTTGCAGACATTTCCTTTCTTATCTGCAATAAACTCCGTAACCGTTGTCTGATATACACGCGGATCATGGCCAAACACTGCAATTGCCTCTTCCTGGCCATAGTCCGTTTTGAGGATTCTCGGCCACTCAGGCCACGGATTATTCGCTGCACGTTCTACCGGCGGCTTCGGCATCATTTCAAGCTGTGTAACAGATTTTGCTCCAAGGCGGATACTTGTTCCAACACAGTCATTACCGGTATCGCCACCACCGATCACAAGTACATGTTTATCTTTTGCAAGTTCATATGGCGTTTTTTCAAAATTGGAATCCAAAAGTGTCTTGGTAACTTTTCCAAGAAAATCTACAGCAAAGTAAATACCTTTTGCTTCTCGTCCCGGAACTTTGATGTCTCTCGGATTAGATGCTCCACATGCAAGGATCACGCGGTCATATTTCTTAAGAAGTTCTTCTGCAGTGATATCTTTTCCGACATTGGTATTCAGAACAAACTTCACACCTTCTTCTTCCATCAGATGAATTCTTCTGTCTACGACAGATTTTTCCAGTTTCATATTCGGAATACCGTAACGGAGAAGTCCGCCAGGTCTGTCACTTCTTTCATAAACTGTAACACTGTGTCCTCTTCGGTTCAGTTGCTGTGCCGCTGCCAGACCGGATGGACCACTTCCGACTACTGCGATCGTCTTTCCTGTACGAACGCGTGGAATCTGTGGTTTTACCCATCCTTCCTGCCACGCAGTTTCAATGATTGCTCTTTCATTTTCTTTTGTAGATACCGGCTCACTGTCCAGATTACAGGTACATGCCGCCTCACAAAGAGCCGGACACACTCTGGAAGTAAACTCCGGAAAACTATGTGTCTTGGAAAGTCTTAAATATGCCTGTTTCCAGTTTCCTGTATATACCAGATCATTTGTTTCCGGTACGAGGTTATGCAGTGGACAGCCGGAAGCCATTCCATTAAGCATCATACCTGACTGGCAGAAAGGTACGCCGCAGGCCATGCAGCGCGCCCCCTGTGTTTTCTGTTTTTCTTTGCTGAGAGGAGTCCGGAACTCATTGAAGTTGGCAATCCGGACCTTTGGCGGCAGCACTCTGGCTGTCTCTCTTTTATACTCTAAAAATCCTGTTGGCTTTCCCATGTTTCCTCATCCTCCTTAATGCTTTGCTCCAATGCTTTCATAAAATGCTTCCATCTGCGCCTGCTCACTTGTCAGTCCTTTTTCTTCCAGTTTGGCGCTGAGTGTGATCATCTTCTTATATTCATTTGGAATAAGTTTCTTAAAGTGCGGCAGATAATAGTCAAAGTCATCAAGTACTTTTGTTCCCAGTTTAGAACCGGTAGCCGCAACATGGGCTTCGATCAGATCACGAAGTTCTTTTTTATCATATTTATTCTCTACTTTTTCAATAGAGATCATTGCTTTATTAATATTCTTATACAGTTTGTTATCCACATCCAGCACGTATGCAATACCACCGCTCATACCTGCTGCAAAGTTCTTTCCGGTTCGTCCAAGGACTACAACACGGCCACCTGTCATATATTCACAGCCATGTTCACCAACACCTTCGACAACTGCATATGCACCAGAGTTACGAACTGCAAAACGTTCTCCTGCAACACCGTTGATAAAAGCATAACCGCTGGTAGCACCATAAAGGGCAACGTTTCCGATGATGATATTCTCTTCTGGTTTATAAGCTGCTTTTTCAGGTACTTTCACGATCAGCTTACCACCTGACAGACCTTTACCAAAATAATCATTACTGTCACCTGTAAGCTTCAAGGTAAGTCCCTTAGGAATAAATGCACCAAAGCTCTGTCCGCCTGCTCCGTGGCAATTGATCACAATTGTATCATCCGGAAGTCCTGTTCCTGTCTGTCTGGTGATCTCAGCACCGAGGATCGTACCAAATGTACGGTCAGTATTAGTGACATCCACATCCAGTTCTACATGCTCAGCCTTAGATATTGCTCTCGCACATTTTTTGAGAAGGACTTTCTCATCCAGAGTCTTTTCCAGTTCGAAGTTATAAACAGCCTTCGGATCAAAAGTAACCTTCTGTCCGTTTCCTGCATATGGGTTATTCAGAATTGCACTGAGGTCCAGTTTGCCTTTATGTGGTTCTGCTGCAACTGCTTCTGCAGACTGTTTAAGAAGCTCAGTATGTCCAACCATTTCATCAACAGTACGAACGCCAAGACGTGCCATGTATTCTCGCATTTCCTGAGCAATAAATCTCATAAAGTTCTCTACGTATTCAGGTTTACCACGGAAACGTTTACGAAGCTCTGGATTCTGTGTTGCCACACCGACCGGACATGTATCCAGATTACATACACGCATCATTACACAGCCCATAGTTACAAGCGGAGCGGTGGCAAATCCAAATTCCTCTGCTCCGAGAAGAGCTGCGATCACTACATCACGTCCACTCATAAGCTTTCCATCTGTCTCGATTCGTACACGGTTTCGCAGTCCGTTCATTATCAATGTCTGATGAGTTTCTGCCAGTCCAAGCTCCCATGGAAGCCCTGCATTGTGGATGGAGCTTCGCGGAGCTGCTCCTGTTCCTCCGTCATAACCGGAGATCAGAACTGTCTGTGCACCAGCTTTCGCAACACCTGCTGCGACTGTACCAACACCTGCCTCAGATACAAGCTTTACTGAAATGTCTGCATAAACATTAGAGTTTTTCAGGTCATAGATCAGCTGAGCCAGATCCTCGATTGAATAAATATCATGGTGCGGCGGTGGGGAGATCAGTGATACCCCCGGTGTTGAATGACGTGTCTTTGCAATCCACGGATATACTTTTTTAGCCGGAAGATGTCCACCTTCACCTGGTTTTGCACCCTGAGCCATCTTGATCTGGATTTCTCTTGCTGATACCAGATAACGGCTTGTTACTCCAAATCGTCCGCTCGCTACCTGTTTGATTGCAGAACAACGATCGTTTTTACTGCCGGCAGATGCAATACGTTCAGCACTTTCTCCACCTTCACCTGTATTGGATTTTCCATGCAGATGGTTCATTGCAATTGCAAGAGTCTCATGAGCTTCCTGTGAGATAGAACCATAGGACATTGCACCTGTCTTAAAGCGCTTAACGATATCGTCTACGCTTTCAACTTCTTCGATCGGAATAGCATTTTCCGGATAGTTAAATTCCAGAAGTCCACGAAGAGCTCCATGACTTTCTTTGTCTACCAGTGCAGTATACTGTTTAAACAGATCATAGCTACCTGTCCAGGTAGATTCCTGAAGCAAATGAATTGTCTGTGGATTGTACTTATGCTCTTCACCCTGGCTTCTCATTTTATGTGCACCGACACTGTCCAGAGTAAGATCCGTATCCAAGCCTAATGGATCAAATGCTTCTGAGTGCAGTTTTTCAACATTATCTTCAATATCTTCCAGAGTGATTCCACCTACACGGCTTACAGTACCTGTAAAGTACTTATCGATCACATCCTGTGAAACACCGATTGCCTCAAATATCTGTGAACCCTGATAAGACTGGATTGTTGAGATACCCATTTTAGATGCAATCTTTACAATACCACTTAAGACTGCATGATTATAATCTTCTACAGCAGCATAATAATCTTTGTCGAGCATACGATTATCAATCAGTTCACGAATCGTCTCAAGTGCAAGATATGGATTGATCGCACTTGCACCATAACCAAGAAGTGTCGCAAAATGATGAACCTCTCTTGGTTCTCCGGATTCCAGAATGATTGCAAGGGAAGTGCTTTTTTTCGTTTTTACAAGATGCTGATGTACTGCGGAAACAGCCAGTAGTGACGGAATCGGCATATGATTTTCGTCTACTCCACGGTCTGAAAGTACAAGGATGTTTGCACCATCACGATATGCTTTATCAACTTCAACAAAAAGACGATCGATTGCTCTCTCAAGCTTTGTACTCTTATAATAAAGGGTAGAAACAACCGCAACTTTAAAGCCTTCGTGATTCATGGTTTTGATCTTGAGCATATCTGTATTTGTAAGGATCGGATGCATGATCTTCAGTACATGACAGTTCTCTGGCTGCTGTACAAGAAGGTTTCCGTCTTTACCAACATACACACTGGTAGAGGTTACGATTTCCTCACGGATAGCATCGATCGGCGGGTTGGTTACCTGTGCAAAAAGCTGTTTAAAATAATCAAATAAAGGACGATGCTGATTGGAGAGTACTGCCAGTGGAGTATCAACACCCATAGCACCGATACTTTCTGCTCCATTCAGTGCCATATTTCTGATTGAAGTACGGTACTGTTCGTAAGTATATCCAAATGCTTTCTGCAGGCGTGCACGCTGCTCCGGTGTATATTCTTCCATACGTACATTCGGAATTTTGATATCTTTCAACTGAACCAGATTGCTGTTCAGCCATTCTCCATATGGCTGCATAGCTGCATATTTTTCTTTCAGCTCATCGTCATCGACTACCTTACCTGCGACGGTATCTACCAGAAGCATTTTTCCAGGATGGAGTCTTTCTTTCAGAACAATTTTCTCTTCCGGAATCGGCATAACACCAACTTCTGAAGACAGGATCATGTAGCCGTCAGAGGTGATATAATATCTTGACGGACGCAGACCATTACGGTCAAGTACAGCTCCCATGACATCACCATCAGAGAAAAGAATAGACGCCGGTCCATCCCATGGCTCCATCATAGTTGCATAATACTGATAAAAATCTCTCTTATCCTGTGAGATTGTATCATTGTTAGCCCACGGTTCTGGAATAGTGATCATCACTGCAAGTGGGAGTTCCATTCCACTCATTACAAGGAATTCCAAAGTATTGTCAAGCATAGCTGAGTCAGATCCCTTACGGTCAATGACCGGAAGAACCTTATGGAGCTGTCCCTTCAGATATGGAGATTCCATATTTTCTTCTCTGGCAAGCATCTTATCTGCATTTCCACGGATTGTATTGATCTCACCATTGTGAACCATAAAACGGTTCGGATGAGCTCTCTCCCAGCTCGGATTTGTATTCGTACTGAATCTCGAATGAACCATCGCAATTGCAGACTCATAATCAGGGTTCTGAAGATCAGCAAAGAATGTTCTCAGCTGTCCTACCAGGAACATACCTTTGTATACGATCGTACGGCTGCTCATAGATACTACATAAGTATTGTCGTTACTCTGTTCAAACTCACGACGTGCAATATAGAGCATACGGTCAAACGGAAGTCCTTTTTCTACCTCATCTGGTTTTTTGATAAATGCCTGCATAATGTAAGGCATACATTCTCTGGCTTTATGTCCAAGCACCTCCGGGATTACCGGAACAGTTCTCCAGCCAAGAAGTTCCAGGCCTTCTTTTTCCACAATGATCTCGAACATTTTCTTTGCCTGTGCACGTTTGATCTCATGCTGTGGGAAAAAGAACTGTGCAATACCATATTCTCTTTCTCCACCAATATCAAAGCCCTCTTTCTTACAGGCTTTTTTGAAAAATTTATGTGAAATCTGCAGAAGAATTCCGACACCGTCACCAGTCTTACCTTCTGCATCTTTACCTGCACGGTGCTCCAGATGTTCTACGATTCTGAGCGCATTGGCAACCGTATCATGGGTCTTTTTACCTTTTATATTTACAACCGCACCGATACCGCAGTTATCATGCTCGAATTCGCGACGGTACAGTCCCTGATCTTCTCTCCTTACTTCCTGCATGGTCATTTATCCTTTCTATCTGCGACAGGAATAAAACAAGACTTTTTCTCGTCCTGTCTCACTCCTTTTATTTTTTATTCCTGATTTTGTGCCTGTCGGCTCAGTTTCAGTTTTGCATATTCATCTGCTGCTTTTACAAATCCGCGGAACAGTGGGTGTGCATGGTTCGGTCTTGATTTAAATTCCGGATGTCCCTGTGTTCCTTCATAAAATGGATGATCTTTGATCTCTATCATCTCTACGATATGTCCGTCCGGTGAAGTTCCTGCAATCGTCATTCCTTTCGCTGCAAGTTCTTCTCGATATGCATTGTTTACCTCATAACGATGTCTGTGACGTTCCTGAATTTCTTTCTTTCCAAAAAGTTCAAGTGCTCTGGAACTGTCTGCCAATACACACGGATAACTTCCAAGTCTCAACGTACCTCCCAGATCTTCTACGCTCTCCTGATCCGGCATCAGTGCAATTACCGGATGTTTGGTTGCAGGATCCAGTTCTATACTGTTCGCATCTTCATATCCCAGAACATGTCTTGCAAATTCAACAATTGCCATCTGCATGCCAAGGCAGATTCCAAGATACGGAATTTTGTGTACACGGGCATACTGCGCTGCCAGAATCATACCTTCGGTACCTCTGTTTCCAAATCCACCCGGAACCAGAATACCGTCTACTTTATGAAGCATCTGATCCAGATTCTTTTCATTCAATTCTTCAGAATCAATCCATATGATCTCTACTTTTGCTTTGCATGAAATCCCACCATGTTTCAGTGCTTCCACAACACTCAGATATGCATCGTGAAGCTGTGTATATTTTCCTACCATGGCAATATTTACAGTGCTTTCCGGATTGCGCAGGTCATTGACCATCTGTGTCCATTCGGTAAGATCCGGTTTGCGATTCTCCAGTCTTAAAGATTCCAGTACCACATCTGCCAGTTTTTCACGCTCCATGGCAAGAGGTGCTTCATAAAGATATTCTACATCAAGATTCTGCAGCACATGGCTGACCGGTACATTACAGAACAGTGCAATCTTTCCTTTGATTTCATCAGTCAGTGGATGCTCACTTCTGCATACCAGAACATCCGGCTGAATTCCCATTCCCTGAAGTTCTTTTACACTGGCCTGTGTCGGTTTTGTCTTCATCTCTTCAGATGCTTTCAAATAAGGAATCAGTGTTACATGAATCAGAATCGCGTTGTCATGTCCCACATCATGTTGGAACTGACGAATAGACTCAAGAAACGGCTGACTTTCAATATCACCAACAGTTCCACCAACCTCTATAATCGCAATCTTTTCTTCATCCTGTTCCTTCGCTCTGTAGAAGCGGCTCTTAATCTCATTGGTGATGTGAGGGATGACCTGCACAGTACCTCCGCCAAAGTCTCCATGACGTTCTTTCTGTAATACAGACCAATAGACCTTTCCGGTCGTTACATTCGAGTTTTTATCAAGGCTCTCATCAATAAATCTCTCATAATGTCCAAGATCCAGATCTGTCTCTGTACCATCATCTGTAACAAAAACCTCTCCATGCTGGATTGGGTTCATGGTACCCGGATCAATATTGATATAAGGATCAAACTTCTGCATTGTTACCTGATATCCACGTGCTTTCAGAAGTCTTCCAAGGGAAGCTGCTGTGATTCCTTTACCAAGGCCGGATACAACACCACCTGTAACAAAAACGTATTTTACTGCCATTATCGATTTCCTCCTCCATTTTATATCTTAAACAAAAGGCGTCAGAAGCAGACAAAGGGACAATTCCCTCTATCGCTTCTGACGCCTTTGTCAGATAAGCTCTTAAAATATGAGATTTACTATACCTTATTTTTTTTCGTTTGTAAATATGTAATTTCTATAATTTTCAACATCCGCAGTCAATTTTTTTGTTCAGTTCTGCTTCCACATCCATCGGATATTTACCATCAAAGCAGGCTTTACATAATGGAAGGTGACCTGCCATTCCCTCCAGGTAATCACTCTGCATATATCCAAGAGAATCTGCTCCGATCATCTCACAGATTTCCTGTGCACTGTGATTGCTGGCAATCAGCTGATCATTAGATGGTACATCTGTTCCAAAATAGCATGGATGCAGGAACGGCGGAGAACTAATTCGTACATGTACCTCCAGTGCGCCTGCTTTTTTAAGCATACGGATAAGGTTTGCAATCGTTGTTCCACGGACAATGGAATCATCCACCAGAACGATTCGTTTGCCTTTGACCGCAGAATCCAGAACACTGAGTTTCAAATGTACACTGGACTCTCGTTCTTTCTGCGTTGGTTTGATAAATGTTCTTCCAATATAGCTGTTCTTATAAAAAGCAAAGCCAAACGGTATGCCCGATTCTTCCGAATATCCCTTTGCTGCCGGGATACCAGATTCCGGCACACCGGTAACAAGATCAGCCTCTACCGGATAGGATTTTGCAAGTGATTTACCGCCTCGGATACGAGCATCATAAATCTTCACTCCATCCATCATACTGTCCAGTCTTGCGAAATAAATATATTCGAATACACAATGGGCATGTTTACCGGTACTCAATTCTTTATTAGACTCAATACCATTTCTGGAAATCGTAATCATCTCTCCTGGCTCAATATCTCTTATAAACTCAGCGCCCACAGAGGTAAGTGCACAGCTCTCAGATGCAAGTACATAAGTATTATCGCGTTTTCCAAGACACAATGGTTTCAGTCCAAGCGGATCCCTGACACCAATCAATTTTCTCGGACTCATGATAACGAGAGCATATCCACCTTTCAGCTTACGGGCAGTTTTGAGGACAGCCTCTTCTACTGTTTTGGAGTGCACTCGCTCACGTGCTACATGAAACGCAATAACTTCCGAATCAGTCGTTGTATGAAAAATCGCTCCGTTCTGAATCAGCTCCCATTTCAGTTCCGGGGTATTGATCAGGTTTCCGTTATGTGCCAGTGCAAGTGTCCCTTTAATATAGGACAATACCAGAGGCTGTGCATTTTCTGCTACAGATGCACCTGTCGTAGAATAACGTACATGTCCGATTCCGAGATCACCTTCCATATTCCGTATGGTATCTTCCCTGAGAACTTCACTTACCAGTCCCAGATCCTTATGGAACTGGACATTACCACGCTCTCCGTCTGTTCTGGAAACTGCAAGTCCGCAAGACTCCTGTCCACGATGCTGAAGTGATGTAAGGCCATAATAAATGGATGGAACAACATTTCCTCCATCCAGATCATAAATACCAAATACACCACAGGCTTCCTTAATTCCTGCCATCAGAATTTCCTCCCATTATCAATGTTTATCAATGTGAATTTCACCTGTGAATCTATCTGAAATTATAATAGAAGATCGACTTTTGTCAACCCTTGTCCTTTCAAAAATCCATACAAATAAATTCATTTACCCAAACAAAAAATTTGAAATTTTTTTCACAAAAATTATTGACATCCTGATTTTTTTGTGTATACTACATCACATAAGCAACGGCGCTTTGGATTAGATTCCAAGGCGCCTTTTTTGTTTATCTGAGGATAATAAGATTAATGGAATCGAAAGGAGATTTTAATTATGGCACAGAGCATTCCTGAACTTTACGGCAGTCTTGTTTTTAACGACAAGATCATGCGTGAGAAATTACCGAAAGATATGTACAAAGCGCTGAAAAAAACAATTGAGAACGGCACTCATCTTGAACTTGATGTTGCCAACTCCGTAGCAGTTGCCATGAAAGAATGGGCACTGGAACATGGCGCTACTCATTATACTCACTGGTTCCAGCCAATGACTAACTTTACAGCAGAAAAACATGATAGTTTCATTTCTCCTACTGTTGATGGTCAGGTTATTATGGATTTTTCCGGTAAAGAACTTGTAAAAGGTGAACCAGATGCATCCAGCTTCCCATCAGGCGGTCTTCGTGCCACATTCGAAGCAAGAGGATATACTGCATGGGATCCTACTTCACCGGCATTTATTAAAGACCGTACACTTTATATCCCGACAGCATTCTGTTCTTACAGTGGCGAGGCACTGGATAAGAAAACACCTCTTCTTCGTTCCATGGATACCTTAAATAAAGAAGCTGTAAAAATTCTTCGTCTTCTCGGAAATACCGAAGTCAAACATATCAACACAACCGTAGGTCCTGAACAGGAATACTTTTTGGTAGACAAAGATCTTTATAATAAGAGAAAAGACCTGATCTTCTGTGGACGTACACTGATCGGTGCTCCGGCTCCAAAAGGCCAGGAAATGGAAGATCATTATTTCGGAACTCTGAAGCCTCGTGTATCTGCTTATATGCATGATCTTGATGAAGAGCTCTGGAAACTTGGAATTCCGGCCAAAACAAAACATAATGAAGTTGCTCCTGCTCAGCATGAGCTGGCTCCAGTATTTGATACAACAAACGTTGCAGTCGATCATAACCAGCTGACAATGGAAATCATGAAAAAAGTCGCTGCCAAGCATAATATGGTATGCCTGCTTCATGAAAAACCATTTGAAGGTATCAACGGAAGTGGTAAACACAACAACTGGTCCATGAGTACAGATACCGGTGTCAACCTTCTTGATCCTGGTAAAACACCTGCTGAGAACACACAGTTCCTGGTATTTCTTGTAGCTGTTATTAAAGCAGTTGATGATTATGCAGATCTGCTCCGTATTTCTGTTGCAAGTGCAGGAAACGATCATCGTCTTGGTGCTAACGAGGCTCCGCCGGCAGTTGTTTCTATCTTTCTGGGAGATGAACTGACAGAAGTCCTCAAAGCCATTGAAAACGATGAATTCTTCGTTGGACACAGTGCTGTTCAGATGGATATCGGTGCAAAAGTACTTCCTCACTTTGTAAAAGACAATACAGACAGAAACCGTACTTCACCATTTGCATTTACCGGAAACAAATTCGAATTCCGTATGCTCGGTTCTTCTTCTTCTGTTGCAAACCCGAACATCATTCTCAACACAGCCGTTGCAGAATCTCTGCGTCAGTTCTATGAGAAACTGAAAGATGTTCCTGCAGATGAAATGGAATCTGCCGTACATGAATTACTGAAACAGACAATCATCGACCACAAACGTGTTATCTTTAATGGAAACGGTTATACCGATGAATGGCTGGAAGAAGCCAAAAAACGTGGTCTTTATAATCTGGTATCCACACCGGATGCACTGCCGCACTTCATCGATGAAAAGAATGAAAAACTTCTTACAAGCCATCATATTTTCACAGACGCAGAGCTGCATTCCCGTTATGAGATCAAAATGGAAAACTATGTAAAAACCCTTCACATTGAAGCAAATACACTGGTTGAGATCATTCAGAAAGATCTTCTTCCAAGTATTACTACATATATGGAAAAACTTGCTCAGACAGCATCTCTCAAGAAATCTGTTGTTCCGGGTATCTCTGTATCCGCAGAAGCATCTCTTCTGTCCAGACTGACTGAGCTTGCCGAAACAATGACCAAAGATCTGGAAGCACTGAAGGCAGATACTGCAATGGCAGAATATGAGGTTGACAAAGATCTTCTCAAGAGTGCAAAACTCTACCAGAGCGTTGTTCTTACCGATATGGAAAAAGTTCGTGTTTCTGCGGATGCAGCTGAAGCACTCATTCCTGATTCTATTCTTCCATATCCAACCTATGGCAAACTGTTATTCTCCATCTCTGACTGAGAATAAGAGAATACATTGATAATTTCACAATGGTAAAACCGGGGGATGTCATTATGAACATGAACTACTTCATAATTCATTATCGATTTCCTCATCCATTAATCACACGATACGAGACATCCCCTGTTTTACATATACATTTGATTCGTAAAGGCGCGAGAATGATTTTTCATCATTCCCGTGCCTTTTCAATTTTATTTTAAGAAACTGTTAAACTGCTAAACTTTTTAAGGGAAAGAGAGGTAACTTTATGGACTATTCATCAGTAAATACAATCTGGGTACTTTTAGGTGCCGCACTTGTCTTCTTTATGCAGGCAGGCTTCGCTATGGTAGAGACTGGCTTTACCAGGGCAAAAAATGCAGGTAACATCATTATGAAAAACCTTATGGACTTCTGTATTGGTACTCCTACCTTCTGGATCGTCGGATTTGGTATCATGTTTGGAGCCGGTAATGGATTCTTTGGAAAGATTGGCGGTATTGCCACAGAAGCTAATTATGGTTCTGCAATGCTTCCTGACGGTGTTCCGTTCTGGGCATTTCTGATCTTCCAGACTGTATTCTGTGCAACATCCGCTACTATCGTATCTGGTGCCATGGCAGAACGTACAAAATTTTCTTCCTATTGTATCTACAACTTCCTGATCAGCCTGATCGTTTACCCGGTATCTGGTCACTGGATCTGGGGCGGTGGTTTCATCAGCCAGATGGGATTTCATGATTTTGCTGGTTCCTGTGCCGTACATATGGTTGGTGGTGTTGCAGCCTTTATCGGTGCCATCATCCTTGGACCTCGTATTGGAAAATATTCCAAGAGCGGTAAATCAAAAGCTATTCCTGGTCACAACCTTACCATCGGTGCTTTAGGTGTATTCATCCTCTGGTTCTGCTGGTTCGGATTTAACGGTGCATCTACTGTAAGCATGGAAGGTGATGCAATCGTAACAGCAGGTAAGATTTTTGTAACTACCAACCTTGCAGCAGCTGTTGCTACAGTTACTGTTCTTATCATCACATGGGTAAGATACAAAAAACCAGATGTTTCTATGTCACTGAATGGATCTCTTGCAGGTCTTGTAGCTATCACAGCAGGTTGTGATACTGTTTCACCTACATCTGCTGCTATCATTGGTATCATCTCTGGTTTTGTAGTTGTATTCGGTATTGAATTTATTGACAAAGTACTTAAAGTCGATGACCCGGTTGGTGCTGTTGGTGTACATGGTTTAAATGGTGCATTCGGAACTCTCGCTGTTGGTCTTTTCTCAGATGGTACAGGCACAGAATGGAAAGGTCTTCTTGTTGGCGGTGGATTCCATGGCTTCGGTGTTCAGTTTATCGGTATGATCATTACAATCGCATGGGTTGCTGTAACTATGACCATCATCTTCCAGGCAATCAAACATACTGTTGGTCTCCGTGTAACTGCTGAAGAAGAAATCGAAGGTCTTGATTCCAAAGAACATGGTCTTACAAGCGCTTATGATGGATTTGTTGTACATGATACAATGACAGTTCCGACACCTATGGGTGTTGCCAAAAAATCTGTTTCTTCAAATACTTCCGCAAATGTTGCACCTGCTGAAGTTGTTGACACCATTCCTGACCTTCCAAGAGAAGGCGTACATAAACTGACAAAAGTTGTTATCATCACACGTCAGAGCAAACTTGAAGAATTCATGCATGCCATGAACGAAATCGGTGTTACCGGTATCACTATTACAAATGTTATGGGATGTGGTGTACAGAAAGGTGCCCGCTCCTACTACCGTGGTGTTGAAATGGATATGAACCTGCTGCCAAAGATTAAGATTGAGATTGTTGTCAGTCTGGTACCAGTCAAAACAGTTATTGACACTGCTAAAAAAGTTCTTCATACCGGCCAGTATGGTGACGGCAAGGTATTCGTATATGATATCGAAAATGTTGTTAAGATCCGTACCGGTGAAGAAGGATTCGAAGCACTTCAGGACACACAGCCTCTTGAATGATTTCTCGGTAAAAAATATATTGATCCCCCTTTTTAGCACTAAAAAACAGCTCTTCAACTGAAGGGCTGTTTTTCTATGTTTATGATTATATTTCTTCTTTACTATTCTTCTCGGGTAAGCTTTGGAAGATTCCATCTGTAATGTGCCGCAAGGTATCTGACCAATATAACTACTGCTGACGCTCCTACCATTGACACCACTGCACCAAAATTCCGATACAGCACCACACAGACGATTGCTCCCACGATTGAAGCACAGGCATAGATATGTCTCACCAGAATATACGGAGGTACTCCGGCCATAATATCTCGCAGTAATCCACCGCCAACTCCGGTAATCGTTCCCAGAAACACCAGCAGAAACATGTAATCCACATATCCATGTGAAATTCCTGTATTCACTCCTACTACAGTAAAAATTCCAAGACCGATTGAGTCCATAACCAGCATGATCTTATCATATGTTTCATGGTTATGTCCCTGCAGAAACTCTTTTTTTAAATAAAGTATCAGAAACACGATACAGGAGGTAAATGTGGCTACAATGGTATAAATTGGTCTCTGAAACATTGCCGGTGGAACAATTCCTAATATCACATCTCGAACTGCACCTCCGCCTACTGCCGTTGTCACCCCCAGTACGATCACTCCAAAAATATCCATTGCACGATCTACCGCTACCATTGCTCCTGATGCTGCAAATGCAATCGTTCCGATCATTTCCATTATAAAGGTAATAAGCTGTTGATAATCCATATTTTCCCTCTCCAATTTCCCCCATTAATCTTCTTTTTAAGAAGTTCTGAGATTCATTATAACTGCATAAGGAGCAGGATGCAATTGTATATTACAAAGAATTTGTATCGTAATAAATTTTTTTAAATTCTAAAATTTGACATCAAAATCTCGATTTGATATCATAATCATAATTTAAGAATCAGGAGAATTTCAATGAAAACTATTTCTATCAAAGATATTGAGGGCATTCGAATCGGTAATGCCCAAAATTTTACAGGTGGAACAGGATGTACTGTTATTTTGAGTGAAACTGGAATGTGCGCCGGACTGGATGTCCGTGGGGGTGGACCAGCTTCCCGTGAAAGTGAACTCTTAAAGCCATTAGCTGCCGCTCAATCCATTCATGCAGTTCTTCTCGGAGGTGGAAGTGCTTTTGGACTGGATGCTGCTGGAGGCGTTATGCAGTTTCTTGAAGAAAAGGGAATCGGATTTGACGTTGGTGTTACCAAAGTCCCACTGGTATGTCAGTCAGATATTTTTGATCTGACAGTAGCAGATGCTCATGTACGCCCGAACAAAGAAATGGGCTATGAAGCTTGCAAAGGTGCTTACGCAGACAATTATCAGGATGGAAACTTTGGAGTCGGAACCGGTGCTACCGTTGGTAAGTTCAGAGGAATGGACTATTGCATGAAATCCGGTATCGGAAGCTACGCTGTTCAAATTGGTGAACTCAAAGTAGGTGCCCTTGTTGCTGTGAATGCACTTGGCGACATTTATGATTATCACACCGGCAGAATCGTTGCTGGTATGCTTAATGAAGAACGTAGTGGATTTGCAGATACTGCAAAATTACTTTACAGTTCTTATGAAGTACATGATAACAAGTTTGTCGGCAATACTACGATTGGCGCGATCATCACCAATGCAAGATTTGATAAAAGTCAGCTCAGCAAGATTGCCGGTATGGCTCACAATGGTTATGCACGTTCTATCCGTCCGGTTCATACTTCTGCGGATGGTGACAGTATTTATGCATTATCTGTCGGAAACATTGCCGCTGACTGCGACATGGTTGGTACCCTTGCTGCTGATGTTATGTCAGAGGCAATCCTCTCTGCTGTAAAAAATGCTGAGTCTGCTTATGGCTATCCGGTCTGCAAAGATCTTACTTTTATATAAATTAAAAAGGACATAAACAAAAGCCACATCACAGGAGCATGGCAGTAAATCCTGTTGTGTGGCTTTTGCTATGGCATTATTTTGGGCAAAAATTTTGGTTTAATTTAACTAAATATGTGCATAAAAACTGCTTTTGAGGAATTTATCTCTGTCCGAGATAATATTAATTATATTATTATTTGATAAAACTTACGTGCTTGCAGATTTCTTCTACAGCCTTATCTTTTCTCTGATTGAAGATAACTTTGTTCTCTTCAAAAAGGTTACGTCCTTCTGTATCGATAGATACGATCAAAGGTCCAAATTCTTTGACACGGCAGTGCCACAGTGTCTCAGGCATTCCGAGATCTCTCCACTGAGCATCTACGATCTCTTCTACTTCTGTAGCTGCCACAACGGCATTTCCAGCCGGGAATACACAGTGGATTGCTCCGAATTCTTTACATGCACGCTCTGTGTTTTCTTTCATACCACCTTTACCGATGATAACACGAACGCCTGTCTCTCTTACGAATTCATATTCAAATTTTTCCATACGCATACTGGTTGTCGGTCCTACAGATACCATTTCAAACTTGTCATTCTCCAGTGGACGAATGATCGGACCAGCATGGAAAATAGCTGCATCTTTTACATTAACTGGAAGTTCGCGGCCTTCTTCAACAAGACGTCTGTGTGCAACGTCACGACAGGTGGTCATGCTTCCATTTAAATATACGATATCTCCTGCATGGATATCCTTCAGATCTTCTGCTGAGATCGGTGTTGTTAAAATTTTCTTTCCATCTTTCATTTCCAGCATTATAAAGTCACCCCCGAATGTGTTGTGATTGTGTAGTTAAGGTCTTTATCAAAGATAATATGTCCACGTCTGTGGGACCAGCATCCAACGTTTACGGCTACACCAATAGTAGATGGATGTCTTGCTGTGTTTTCGATGTGAACACCCATTACGGAATATTTGCCGCCCATACCCTGTGGTCCAAGGCCGATTGCATTGATTCCGTCTTCAAGCAGTTTTTCCATAGATGCAGCTCTTTCGTTTTCATTGTGACTTCCAAGCGGTCTCATAAGAGCTTTTTTAGAAAGCAGTGCAGCTGTTTCTACAGATGTTGCGACGCCAACACCTACGAGAAGTGGCGGACAAGCATTTAATCCATAAGATGTCATAACGTCCATAACAAATTTTGTCACACCTTCGTAGCCTTCACCCGGCATCAGAACCATAGCTTTTCCCGGAAGAGTACATCCGCCACCAGCCATGTATGTGTAAATTTCACATTTGTCACTGTCCGGAACAATGTCCCAGAATACAGTAGGTGTTCCTTTACCAACGTTTTTACCAGTGTTGTACTCGTCAAATGTTTCTACACTGTTATGACGAAGTGGTGCTTCAAATGTAGCTTTGACTACAGCTTCTTTAAGAAGGCCTTCCAGTTCACCGATGAGTGGGAAGTTTGTTCCACATTTTACCCAGAACTGTAATACACCTGTATCCTGGCAGCTTGGTCTGTTGAGTTCTTTTGCCAGAACCTGGTTTCTCTGCATAGTCTGGTAGATTACTTTTGAAAGCGGACTGTCCTCTTTCTCTGCAAGCTCGTTGATTTTAGCCTTGATGTCGTCCGGCAGCACTTTACCAATATAGGAAACAAAGTTTGCCATATAAGTGGTAAGCTGCTCTACCTGTTCTTTCTTACCCATTTGTTTTTCCTCCTGGTTGATATTATTTGTTAATCATTGATTTTAAATTATTATTATCAAATTCCAATCGCATTTCTCATTCTCACGGGAAGAATGGGAAAGCAATTGGAAGAATGATCATACTTACAACAGTTGCAATGATGATAAGTGGAAATCCTGATTTTACATAATCCATGAATTTGTATCCACCGGCACCAACAACCATTGTGTTTGCCGGCATTCCGATTGGTGTTGCATATGCACAGGAACCACCGATCACACATGCCATCAGTACGGCTCTCGGGTCAGCTCCCATTCCCTGTGCTATAGACAGACAGATTGGAACCATAAGGGCTGTTGTTGCTGTGTTTGACATAAAGTTTGTCAAGATACAGCAGAGAATAAATACAACAAATGTCAGTATGTATGGTGATGGATTTTCACCAAGTGTTCCGATCACTTTGTTGGCAATCAGTTCACCGGCTCCTGTTTCCTGCAAAGCTGCTGCAAGAGAAAGTGTACCCCCAAAAAGAAAGATTGTTTTAAGATCGATGGATTTGAGTGCATCTTTCTCAGAAATAACTCCTGTGAGGATCAGAAGCAGTGCTCCAATTCCACCAGAAATACATAATTTAATACCAATCTTATCTTCAAAGATCATTGCCAGCAGAGTCAGCACCAGAATGATCAGTGATAACCACTGTTTCCATGCCGGAACATCACTGAAATCTTTTTCTGTATCAAATGCTCCTTCATCTTTAACATCATGATTTGGAAGAAGTTTGTAGCCAATCGTTGCATAGAATAAAATTCCTACGATTAAAATTGGTAAACCAACGATAGCATATTCGAAAAATCCGAACTTCATATCGATTTCCTGAAGTGCACTCTGTGCGATCAGATTTCCAGGTGCTCCGATCAGAGAAAGATTGCCTCCCATAGCAGCCGCAAATACCAGTGGCATCAGAAGACGGGATCTCTTGTATCCAGATTTTGCTGCGATACCGATTACTACCGGAATCAGAACTGCTGCTGTACCTGTATTGGATAAAACACCACTCATCAGGCCTACGATTACCATGATCGCAATAATCAGCATTCTTTCAGTTTTTGCAAATTTTGTTACAATACCTCCAATTTTGTTTGCCATGCCTGTCTCAAATAATGCCCCGCCTACGATGAACATGGATACAAACAAGATAACATTACTGTCGATGAATCCTGCAAAAGCTGTTTTTACATCCAACACTCCGGTTACTACAAGACCGATACAGACGATCATTGATGTTACTCCAAGCGGAATCTTCTCAAGTACAAACATGATTACCGCAAAGAGGAGAAACAGCAGCGTAATTGTTGATGGACTCATTACTACACCCTCCCACTTTTTCGTTTTGTGTTTTTCAGTAATCACTCGGCCGTTTGTTACTGGATATGATGCTATTATAGCTTCCAGTTTTTGGATTGTACATTTATAAAAACATATGGAGGTATAAGAAAAAGTTATTGAAAAATCACTCTCAATAATTTATTCTCATACATAAGATCATTATTACAAAATATCATTTTATGATACGAGAGGGGAAATTTCGACGTGAAATTAACTCAGTTAGAGTATTTTTGTGTAGCCGCCAGATATCACAATATTACAAAAGCGGCAAAAGAACTTTTTGTGACTCAGCCTTCAATCTCTAATGCGATCAAAGCGCTCGAAGAAGAATTTGGTGTAAATCTTTTTTTTCGAAATAATAATAAACTGACTCTCACTCCAGAGGGTGAACTTTTTTATAATAGTGCCGAAGAACTTCTCGCACACGCTGATTCAGTGGAATCTGAATTTCATGAACTTCGTAAAAAAATTACACCTATTCGAATCGGAATCCCACCAATGCTTGGGACCATCTATCTCCCGGAATTATATTTTTCGCTAAAAGAAAATTTTCCGGAAGTAGAGTTTCGACTATATGAGTTCGGCTCGATTAAAGCCTGTGATCTTGTGTTGGAAGAAAAACTGGATATTGCAATTGTCAATGCAGAACAGCCTTCCATTGACAAATGTAAGTCAAAGATTATCGATACAGAAGACCTTCTTTTCTGTGTTTCTCCTGAACATCCTCTGGCTGACCAACAGACAATCTTGCTCACCATGCTTGCCAATGAACCATTAATTCTTTTCAATACGGATTCTGTACAGGTCATGACACTTACCCGTCAGTTCAAGGCAGTTGGAGTCAATCCCCATATTCTGCTTAATACAAGTCAGATCACAACTCTGCTTAATATGGTAAAATCTGACCGAGTTGGAACCTTCCTGTATCGTTCTATTGTGGAAGCACATCCGGACATTGTAGGAATTCCTGTCATGCCTTCTATTGAACAGAGAATTGGCGTCATTTGGAAAAAGGGTAAATACCAGAATGCTACGACTGAAAAAGTAATCAAGTTTATTGAAAACTTCTAATAAAAAAAGAGAACAACTACAGATTATATACTGCTATAATGGCAGATTCTGTATTTGCTCTCTTTTTATTTACTCGTCCCAATCTCTGATTGCCCCCGGTGGACAAACTTCTGCACAGGCTCCACAATGTCTGCATTTACTCTGATCGATCACCGCCGGCTTTTTGTATACGTCAATGCAATGCTCCGGACATGCCTTAACGCATAATCCACAATTAATGCAGTCTGTATTTATATAATATGTGATTTCCTCTGTCATTTCTTAGTTTCCTCGTTTCTGCCTTTTCTTTTATTATACACCAGTCAACTCATGAAGAAAAATAAAAAAGCCGGAAATGCTATGTTATCAAGCATTTCCGACCTATTAATAGCAGGGGATGAGAGAATCGAACTCCCACCAAAGGTTTTGGAGACCCCTAT